>TARA_B100001778_G_scaffold139302_1_pt1 | contig 26956 bp, 27 predicted proteins | sample TARA_B100001778 | Tara Oceans TARA_B100001778 (sample SAMEA2623826) | marine metagenome | biome: marine biome (ENVO:00000447); feature: deep chlorophyll maximum layer (ENVO:xxxxxxxx); material: "saline water (ENVO:00002010), including plankton (ENVO:xxxxxxxx)" | depth 40 m
TAATCGGTAATTTTTAAAAACCACTGTGGTATTTCACGTCGTTCAACAGTGGCGCCAGAACGCCAACCTTTACCATCGATAACCTGTTCATTTGCTAAAACAGTTTGGTCAACGGGGTCCCAGTTAACAACCGATGTTTTTTTATAAACCAATCCTTTTTCATAAAGTTTTGTAAAGAACCATTGTTCCCAACGGTAATAATCAGGGTCACATGTTGCTAATTCCCGGTTCCAATCATAAGCAAACCCGAGTCGTTTTAATTGTCCGCGCATGTAATCAATATTTTCATAGGTCCATTTTGCAGGGGGCACATTGTTTTTAATTGCAGCCCCTTCCGCAGGCAAACCAAATGCATCCCACCCCATTGGCTGCAAAACATTTTTACCCTGCATGCGTTGATAACGGCTAATGACATCGCCTATTGTGTAATTACGGACGTGCCCCATATGGAGTTTGCCGCTGGGGTAGGGGAACATAGAAAGACAATAGAATTTCTCTTTTATTGCATCCTCAGTAACATCAAAGGCATTTGTATCTGACCACTTCTTTTGTACGTCAGTTTCTATTTGGTCTGGTCTATATTCGTTATTCATTTAAAGTGACTTTTTCACTTAAATTAGTCTAGCGATCACTTTTAATCATTTCCTGCATTTTTTCTATGCTTATGTGGCGTACATCCATTCCTTCCACAAGATAAATAACATTCTCACAAATATTTTTGGAATGATCGCCTATTCTCTCTAATGATCTTGTAGCCCATATTGCATCTAGAGAGCCGCTGATATTTTTTGTGTTTTCCATCATGTGAGTTATTAATTCTCTCATAATGCTAGCATAATACTTATCTGATTCAGGTTCTCTTAATGCAACTTCCAAAGCTAATTTTGAATCTAGTTTTGCAAATGCATCGAGAGCATCATGTAACATTTGAGATACAAATTTACCTAATGAATTTATACTAGTATATGCAAATTTTGGGTCTTTTTTATCTAGTAACTCAATTGCCATCTTGGCAATTTTTTCGGCTTCATCACCAACTCTCTCAAGGTCAGTGATCGTTTTCGATATAGCACTCAACATCCTTAAATCTCCTGCTGCAGGTTGCTGTCTAACTAATATATTTATATATAGCTGGTCGATTGCGACTTCAGCAGTGTTTACCTGGGACTCATTTTCAATAACAATCTCTGCTGTTTTTTGTTCCGAATTAATAAATGATAAAAGTGCTTTTTTTAGTTGCTCTTCAACTAACCCCCCCATTCCAAGCACTTTGTTGTGAATGTCATCTAATGCAACATCAAATTTTTTTGATATATGTTGTGATATATTACTCATATTTTCTCCTTTGGTAATTATTACCCATAACGTCCTGTAATGTAATCCTCGGTCATTTTTTTACGAGGTGTTGTGAATAGTGTCCCAGTGTCATTCATCTCAATTAGTTTACCTAAATACATATAGGCAGTGTAATCTGAAACACGCGCTGCTTGCTGCATATTATGAGTTACAATTACTATTGTGTAGTCTTCTTTTAGTTTATAAATTAATTCTTCAATTTTTAATGTGGATATAGGGTCAAGTGCAGAAGCTGGCTCATCTAGTAATATTACTTCCGGTTCAATTGCTATCGCACGAGCAATGACAAGTCTCTGCTGTTGTCCTCCCGATAACCCCATTGCCGACTCACCAATACGATCTTTAACTTCATCCCAAAGCGCAGCTCCTTTTAAAGATTTTTCAACAGCATCATCAAGAGTGCGACGATCATTAACTCCTTGGATACGTAACCCATAGGCTACATTTTCGTATATAGATTTAGGGAATGGATTGGGTTTTTGGAAAACCATACCAACACGACGGCGTAAATCTGCAACATCTTCTGTTTTTTCCAGAATATTTTTTTTATCGAGTAAAATTTCTCCACTCATTTTTACACTATCAATTAAATCATTCATTCTATTAAAACATCTTAACAAGGTTGATTTTCCGCATCCACTTGGCCCAATAAATGCCGTTACTCTTTTTTTAGGTATAACTAAATTAATATTTTCTAATGCTTGTTTTTCACCATAAAATAAATTGAAATTATTAACTTTAATACATATTTCTTCTTCAGAGATATTTTTTGTAACGCTATCACCTCTAATTTTACTTAGATCGATAGCATGAGTATTTGTTATTTCTTCTGTCATTAAAAATTTTCCTATGAGTTATATTTTATCAACTTTCTTCACTACTTTTATATTTCTCTCTTAAATTATTTCTTATATGTATAGCCACCATATTCAAAGCTACAATCAAAACTATAAGTAAAAAGGAGGTTGCATATACGAGTGGTCGGGCAGCCTCAACATTAGGACTTTGAAAGCCAACATCATAAATGTGAAAACCAAGGTGCATAAATTTCCGATCTAAATGTAAAAACGGTGCGTTTCCATCTAATGGCAAAGAGGGCGCCATTTTTACAACTCCTACTAGCATTAGAGGAGCAACTTCACCGGCCGCTCTGGCAATCGCTAAAATGAGACCCGTAATCATCGCTGGAGCCGTCATAGGTAATACCGTTAGCCACATTGTTTCAGCTTTTGTTGCACCTAATGCCAAACTACCCTCCCGTATTTCACGCGGTACGCGAGATAAACCCTCTTCAGTAGCCACAATAACGACAGGGACTGTCAATATAGCTAATGTTAAAGATGCCCAGAGTAACCCGGGTGTTCCATAAGTTGGTGCGGGTAACGCTTCAGGGAAGAAAAGCTCATCAATAGAGCCGCCCAAAAAATACACAAAAAATCCCAGACCGAAAACACCATAAACAACGGACGGCACGCCAGCTAGATTATTAACTGCAATACGGATAAAACGTGTTGTTGGGCCTTGGGGCGCATACTCGCGAAGGTATACTGCCGCAATAACACCGAATGGTGTTACGATAATCGCCATGATGATTACCATTAGAACTGTGCCGAAGATTGCTGGGAATATACCTCCTTCGGTGTTTGCTTCTCTTGGGTCATCTGAAAAAAACTCCCATAGTTTTTCAAAGTAATGTCTGATTTTATCAAGCTTATTCATCGCATTAGGTTTTACAGCGCGGACAATTTTGGAGAATTGGAAAGTTTTTTCCTGTCCATCAGCAATTTTTACAGTAAAACTCGAGCTATTTAATTCTGTGTAAAGTTTTTCCAGTTCGTTTACTAAAGCATCATATTTCTCTTTTAGTTCCCGTCGTTTATCTTCTAATATTATTAGGTTCTCTGGTGTTTTTTGTTGATTGAGTTCTAAGCTGCGTTCGTCAAGTCTAAGACGCTCCATTTTATAATTAATAGCACCAATTAAATCTTTTTCTATATGCCTTATTTCATCAAAAATATTATTACTTTCTTCTATTCTATTTTGAAAGGTACTCCAGAATAAATTGTTTTCAGTAATTTTGTTTCCATTTATATTGAGCCCCACAAGGAAACCATAAAGATTTCCCCATTCACGACGTTCAATTACCATTACTTCATTAGGATAGGTTTTATTTTCTATACCGGCGTTTAATATCCATTTAAAATCAAGACCGGTGATATCACGATTACCCATTTTTATTAAATCACGTTTTATAAAGTCTCCTTCGTATTTTGGATTACCTGCACGTGAACGGGATACAGTTTCTTCGTCAGCAAATTCTGCAATTAAACGTTCTTTAGGAGCTTCTGGTTCAGCATAGTAATCAAATACTGCAATATCTGCAGGCCAGAAATGACTTAAACCACGAACTGCAATTAAATAAATAAGACCTACCACCATAATTATGGAAATAGAAACAGCTCCCGCATTCATCCATATGTAAGGTGTCCCCGAATCAAACCATTTTTTTATTCTTAACATATTTATAATGAGCTATATTTTGTGCGTAAGCGTTGTCGAACGACTTCTGCAGCTGTGTTGAAGAAAAATGTTGCAATAAAAAGTACTAAGGCACCAAGGAATAAAATTCTATAATGCGTGCTATCAACTTCCGTCTCTGGCATTTCTACTGCAATATTTGCGGATAAGGCACGGAAACCCTCAAAAATATTCATATCCATAATTGCCGTATTACCAGTGGCCATCACCACAATCATGGTTTCGCCGACAGCTCTTCCTAATCCGATCATAATCGCAGAAAAAATACCAGGGCTTGCGGTAAGTAATATAACTCGTGTTAGTGTCTGCCATGTTGTCGCACCTAGTGCAAGTGAACCTCTTGTTAAGTGTTTCGGAACACCGAAAATAGCATCTTCACTTATTGAAAATATTGTTGGTATAACGGCGAATCCCATTGCAAAACCAACAATTAAAGAATTTCGTTGTTCATAGTCAATGCCCATTTCTTGTGTTAGCCATAGCGGTAAATTGCCGTTAAAAAATAGATTTTCAATTGGTTTACTAACTTCTAATGAGATATACCCAGCTAAAATAATTACCGGAATCAATATTGCAGACTCCCAGCCCTCTGGAACATTGGCTTTAAATTCTATTGATAGTGAAGTCCAAAAAATTGTTGCCAAAAATATTGATAGGGGCACAATTAAAAATAATAAAATTGTCCCAGGTAAATAATTTTCAACAAAGGGTGCTAACCACAGCCCTGCCAGAAAACCAAGTATAACCGTAGGCACTGCTTGCATAATTTCTATAGTAGGTTTAACGATTCTACGCATAGTTGGGGCCATAAAATAAGCAGTATAAATAGCACCCAGAATCGATAGCGGTATGGCAAATAACATGGCGTAAAAAGCTGCTTTTAATGTGCCGAATGCTAAAGGAGTTAGACTGAACTTCGGTTCGAAATCGCTGCTTGCTGAAGATGATTGCCAAATATATTCAGGTTTGTCGCGACTCTCATACCAAACTTTCCCCCAGATTGATTGGAATGAAATTTCAGGATGTTCGTTATCAATATTTATAAAGTGTAGTTTTTTATCAATACTTTCAATTAGTACTGCATTTGCACGGGGTGCAATTGTAATTTTCTTTGGCATTAACCCATCAATTTTTTCTAATAATAGACGTCGATGTGCAGTTGTGTGGTAAATACCAAAATTACCAGTTTTATCTATAGCAAGAAAACCTTTACGTGTATGTTCCGGTGCAATCGCAATAACTGGTGCGTTTTGCATTTCAAATTTTCTAATTCGTTCTAATGTATAATTATTTTCTTCATCTCTAACAGGAAACCACTGCGTAATATTACCCTGATTAGTTCCAACGAGAATAGAAATGCCGCCAGCAAGAAATTCAATTGTAGTTATTTCACCGTCATCTTTTACAGCTTCTACCTTTTGTACAAGCCGAGGTTTTCTTTTATCTGAGATATTAAAAAAATAAATTTCCCCAAACGAATCTGCAACATACAATTCACGTTGCTCAATATCAATACGTAAATCAAAAATATCAGTTGTCGTTGAATCAAGAAAAACATTACCTTCTTCTGCTATTATCTCAGCGTCGTCACTCAAGAAAGATGTCTCTTTTTTAAAACTAATGATATTAATTCTTGAGCCTATTCCATGGGCAACAATTGTTGCTTGTTCACCGTCATATTGCGCATTTATCCGATTGACTGGAGTATCTTTAGTATTTATTTGAATCGGTTTTTCGCCAAACGGGAATGTAATGTAAGGTGTGATTAGGCGCACATCATCTGGGTATGAAATATCGTAATTATGCTGAAACAGCAAAAAACTACCATTTGATAATCCTATACTAACAATTCTTTCTGTGGGGTCCCCCGCTGAAGTACTTGTTATTTTTGTATCTTCCGGAATGTTAAGTTTAAATATTTTTTTGACTTCACCATTTTTTGTGTCAAAGAAAACTATATTACCGCTATCATCTAGCCTTAATGCAACTTCACGTTGTTCTTCTATAGCATATATTTTTGAATCTCCCTGCTGCACATTTGGCACAGAATAATTTGAAATTTCGTGAATCTCAGCAGATTTGAACATCGGAATTACGACATAAATAAGATAGAATGCTATTAGAACAATTGAAAAAATTACGCTGACGCCCCCAAAAGCCATTAGGTAGCTTGTCATTGAATCTTTAATGTAGCGCCATTTACGATAATTTACGTTTTGTCTTGGACTATTCATCTTTTTGATTGGTTGTTATTGGAATACTGCCAGTAATTGTATGGTTGGATTATGACGAATTTGTGACAATGCAGCTAAATATTGATAATTCGTAGGAAGGCCTTTGACAACTCACAAAAAACCCCGTAAGCACGGGGTTTTCCATATTAAGATAAAAATTATTAAAACATTTTATCTTTATATTTTAATTAATTAACAATTTTTGCTAATTCTCTTTTTGCTACTTCTGCTGGAAGCGGGATATAGCCGTCTTTAACTACGACCATTTGCCCTACTTTTGAAAGAATCATCTTAATGAATTCATTTTCTAGCGGGCTAAGCTTCTTATTCGGTTTTTTGTTTACATAAACATAGAGAAATCGGCCTAGTGGGTAACTGCCATCAGAGGCATTGACGGGTGTTGCCTCAACATAATTACTCCCTTCTTTTTTTGCTATCGGGACTGATCTAACCCCAGATGTTCTGTAGCCAATACCTGAGTAACCAAGCCCACCTAGCGATTTTGTAATACTTTGGACAACAGATGCAGAACCAGGCTGTTCGTTTACACTATCTTTGTAGTCGCCCTTGCAAAGCGCCTTCTTTTTAAAATAACCGTAGGTTCCAGAAACAGAATTACGGCCATAAATTTGAATCGGTTTGTTTCCCCAATCACCTGTTAGTCCAGCCTTACCCCAAGTGCTAATATCATTTGCGTACCCGCATTTACGAGTTGCTGAAAATATCGCATCTACTTGTGGTATTGTAAGTCCTTTAATAGGGTTGTCTTTGTTAACGTAAACAGCCAGAGCATCAATTGCGACAGCTATAGGTGTTGGCTTATATCCATGTTTACCCTCGAAAGCTGCAATTTCTTTATCTTTCATTTTACGGCTCATTGGGCCAAAGTTAGAGGTTGCTTCAGTTAACGCTGGCGGCGCAGTTGATGAACCTGCTGCTTGAATTTGAACATTGACATTAGGATAGAGATTTTTAAATTCCTCAGCCCAAAATGTCATCAAATTAGCTAATGTATCAGAACCAACACTACTGACATTGCCAGAGACACCGCTTGCTTTTATATAATCAGGAAGTGCCGAGTCAACTTTATCTGCTGCGATTGATGGTACTGACAGAAATAGCGAGAAAAGAGATAGATAACAAAGTCTTTTCAGTATTACCATTTTCTATTACTCCTTATATTAGATGAAAGAATCATAAAGATTAAATAATTATTAAGTGTTCATAAAACGGCGATTATCATTAGGATTAATGACACAGAAATTAACAAAGTATTACGATTTGGTTACAAATATTTTTGAAAAAATAAGAAGAAATTAAAAAAGGAAGGAAATTATAAAGATATTCTTTTTTCTTCATCTAGTTTACTACAAATAAAATATTTTTCTGAGAATTGACAAGAAAATGAACTGCCCTCATTCAATTTACTTTTGATAATAAGGCCAGATTCATATTTAGCAAGTCCATGCTTTACTAGAGCGAGACCAAGACCTGTACCACCTATTTCTCTAGAGCGTCCTGTATCAACACGGTAAAAACGTTCGGTTAATCTAGCAATATTTTTTTCATCAATACCAATACCATTGTCTTTAACTGTAAAGACCGCATTATTATTATTCAGTTGCCAGGTAACGTCAATTTGTCCATTCTCAGGGGTATATTGAATAGCATTAAAAACGAGATTTGAAAATATAGTGAAGATCTCCTTTTGATTCCCAATAAGGTATAAATTTTTATCTATGTTAACTATAAATTTATGACGCATCATGCCGCTTAATACCTCAGCTTCATCTATTACATTAGATAATATATCTGCAACCGGAACTTGTTCTTTATCAATTATTTTATTAGTTGATTCAAGTGATGATAATTTAAGCAAATCATCAATTAATCTTTGCATACGAAAACTTTGTCTTCGCATTTGATCTAAATATGAGCGCCATCCTTTCGGACAATTATCATCATTTATAAAACCTTCTATAAAACCAGAGATCGCTGTTAGCGGCGTCCTTAATTCATGAGAGGAATTAGCTATGAAGTCTTTACGCATTTTATCTAATTGATTAATGTGAGTGACATTTCTAGCAATCAATAATTTTTGTGCCAAACCATATGGCGAGATTCTTATCTCTAATATTTTTTTATCATCTATAGGCGAATTTATCTTTATAGGCTTATTCTTCTCTTCAATATCATGTTTCATGAAGTCTATGAATATAGGATCTCTTAGCAGATTAGTTATTTTCAAACCACTATCTTTTGCAGAATCAACGCCCAAAAGAGATTTACTATTTTTATTAGCCCATTCAATCGTATCACTTTCTTCTAGAACAACTACTGCATCTGGAAATGTATTAGCAGCTTCTTGGAATCGTTTAAGAAAGTTGTTTAGTCTATTTTTACGCGTACTATTTCTTCTTCTGAGAGACTCAATTTCTCTACATATCTCATCTGCGATACCGGGCTGCCCAGAATAACCGACATCTTGACGTTTTTTTAACCACCTAAGAATTTTTGATAATTCTGTGTATTGCCAAAAAATAAAAAGCAATAGCCCGGAAATTAGGCAAAGAAAGAGATTGCCTGCAATTAAACCTACGGAAATTGCGATGAGGATTACGCAGAAAAGGCGCAATAGATCTTGTTTCATAATACCAACATTTTATTGTATTGAGAAACGATAGCCAATACTTCTAACAGTTTGGATGTGTTTATCAAAATCAAAAGGTGCGAGTGTTTTCCTAAGACGTCGAATGTGGACATCAACTGTTCTTTCTTCAACATATTTATTTTGACCCCAGACATGGTCCAATAGACTAGAACGACTATAGACACGCTCAGGATGACTGATAAAAAAATGTAGCAATTTAAATTCTGTAGGGCTAACTTCAATGTCTTTTTGATTTATCGAAATCCTATACGTTTCTGGGTTAAGAGTTAATCCTGCTACTTCGATAATATTTGAACTCATCTTACCATGTCGCCTTAGAAGCGCTTTAATTCTTGCTACTAATTCTTTTGTTGAAAATGGTTTTGTTATGTAATCATCAGCACCAGTTTCAAGCCCCCTCACTTTCTCATCTTCTTGGCCTTTTGCAGTTAGCATAATTATCGGAATATCTTTTGTTTCATCATTACTTCGAAGGCGTCTTGCATAATCAATTCCGCTCATGCCTGGCAGCATCCAATCGAGTAGAATTAAGTTAGGGTTATCTACGCTAATAATTTCCCTCGCTTCATCAACATTCTTTGCTTCAAGACATAAAAATCCTTCTTGAACTAAAGAATACTGAAGCATATTCCGGATTGCTTCTTCATCTTCAACTACTAGAATTGTTTGTGTATTTGTGGCCATATTTTCTTCGTACATACTCCCTATTACAAAATAAAAATATTACAATTTGATGAAATTTAATTTTCTTAAGTTCGTACTCAAGAAGTTACATAATATATAGTAATCAAATTGTAATCTTATTTTCATAAAGCTGTCACAGAAGATTTACTATATTGAAATAAATAAATCATAAGATAGCCAAAAATTGAAGACATAGACAGTTTTAGCTAAGTTATTTTGAAAGTATTATTAATTATTAGGAGATATCAAAGTGTTGAAACAACTAAATTTTAAGAATCTACTTGCATCGATTATGTTAGGTGTATTTGCTGCAATTTCGACCCCAGCGATGGCAACCAATGAAGCAATGTTAGATCTTTTAGAAATACTAGTAAAAAAGGGCAGTATCACTGAGGGTGAGTATGAGCTACTTGTTAATGCGTCAAAAGCAGACGGCGAAAAGGTCGAAGGTAATATCAATGAGATGAAAGCAAAGGTTGCTAAAACAACTAAAAAGATGCCAAAAATAACAACTAAAGGCAAGTTCAAAGTTGCATCACAGGATGGTACTTGGGAATGGCAACCAATAGGCCGTATTTTTTGGGATAGTATGTACGTTGATAATGATGGAGGCACGTTGGAAGATAACGGGGAAGAACTACGTCGAGCTAGATTAGGTTTTCAGGGCAAAGTCAAGCCAATGTCATACAAATTAGAACTAGATTTTGCAAATTCAGGCACACCTTCATGGAAGGATGTATGGCTTGCCTACAATGGTAAAACAGATGCTGGTAAGTGGTGGCTTAAAATTGGGCAACACCATGTTCCTTTTGGCCATGCAACTATTAGTAGTAGTAAATATATGACAATGATGCGTCGACCATTGTTTGCCGACGGTCCGCAGCTTTCAAGAAATGTTGGTATTGCAGGTCGTTTCCAATCAAAAGCAAAAAATAGATGGTTTGCACATGCTGGTGTATTTGTACCAGGGCTTAGCACTGCCAGTGATGAAACTGGCCAGGCAGCTACTGACCGTAGAACAACAGCATTTCGCGTAGGGGGTACTCCATACTACAAAGATAAAAATCATTTATTACATGTTGGTTTTTCTTATCAACATGAAGAGCATAAGGGCGATGCCTTCTCTAATATTGACAATACATTGTTAACTCATATTGGTAATGGCGACTCACTTGAAGCAAACTTCGGAACCAATGCTGATGATTCTGATGCATTTGACATAGAAGCCATTACAGTTATGGGGCCATTTCACGGTATCTTTGAGTATGTCACTTGGGATGTAAGCGATCCAACTGGCGGTGACGTTGATTTATCAGCTTGGGCTATTGATGCAGGGTATTTCTTTACCGGCGAATCAATGAAGTACAAGTACGGTGCATGGAGCGGCATCAAACCTAAGAAACCTTTGGGTAAAGGAGGATTAGGGGCATGGCAAATTACAGCACGATATGAAAATATGGATTTGTCTGATATGGATAATACAGGCGGAGGCAACACATCTACTGCAGATGATGGTGGGGAAGCCGATGTTTTTACCATTGGCTTGAACTGGTATCCTACTTCAAATACTCGAATTATGGCTGATTACAGCAAGGTTCTTGATTTTAGTCATGTTGATCTTGCCGGCACAGCAAATGACGCTGTTGAACCAGCGGCATTCCAAATGCGAGCACAAGTTTACTGGTAGGCCAGTTTATTTTATTTACGCAAATAGATATATTATTTAAATTTAGTTGTATTGGAAACCCCGCTTAAGCGGGGTTTTTTTATTAGAAACTTTTTAACTATTAATGAAATATATATAGATTTAAAATATCCTTATTAAAAATTAAGGTATTTTTAATAGTGAGTTTTTATTTATATATTATGCGTCACGCAAAATCGGATTGGTCAGATCCGCAGAAATCTGATTTTAAGAGGCCAATTAATGGGCGGGGTAAGAGAAATTCAGTTCGTATCGGTCAGTGGATGAATGATAATAATTACATCCCACAAAAAATTATCTCATCACCGGCAACCAGAGCAAAAGAAACAATTGAACTGGTTATTGAACAGATAACTAAATTTAATGATGAGGATTTATTTTTCCAGGATGATCTTTATCTTGCCCAGTTTACCCAATTAATCGAAATTATTAACACATACCAAAACGATGCCCAGAGTTTAATGCTTGTTGGCCATAATACTGGCATTGAAAATTTAGTTAATCATTTGTGTTCTCAATCAGGCAATCCACAAACGACAGTGACAACAGCTAATTTATTTATATTTGAATATATTGATAAAAACTTTAATCCAGCAACAGACAGTTGCAAGTTAATCGAAGCAATAAAGCCCAAAAAACTAACTTAAATAATTATTTTTGAGAAACGATGTAAGCAATCCAACCTGCATCCGCCTCACCTTCTGTCTGCGGCAAAAATTCACCATTACCTTCACCATCTTCATCGGCTTGTTCCCAGTAGACAGTTGGTTTAAAACCAGCTTCGGTGAGCATTTCTAATATTTCTGGAAGTGTCCATACACGCCATTCATAAGTAAAAGCCTTTTTAATTTTTGAGCCATCTTTAAATTTGAAATGAATGTAATTAACCGCTGAACCTGTTATGGGATCATACTTATGTTGGTCCCAGATATAGGTGAAGCCATCGTTTTTTGTTTTTTCTTTGAGTTCTTGGAATGCCTCGTATCCACCATACGCATCAGCAAAGAAGATGCCATCATCAACTAGCGTCTCTCTAATTTTTTTAAAATATTCAATCATTAATTTTCGTTCTTTAAATACCCAATAGCTAAAATTCATTGCTAACACAATATCAACAGGATCATTTTTCGCATTTAAAACATTCTCCTTGACCAATTTTATACGCGATGATTGTTCATTTGTGAGATTTGCAATTTTATTTTTATGAGACCAGTCTAAAACCTCTTGGTCGATATCAAAACAAATTGCCGTATTAGTATCACGTCGTTTCACCCATTCACAGGATGTATTTGCAGTCGCACAGAAGTCTTCTCTAAGATTCCTTGCTTGTCGCCCTTTAAGTTTTTTAAATAATGCATCAATAATATCAACTTCAGCTTCAACGCATTGCACCGCCTCCTCATAACAGATATGACGGTCTGCGAGTTCTGCCATTGTTGGGCTTGAAGGCTTAGGTCTCTTATTTTTTTTACCCATTTCTTAATTACCAAATTTTAAATTTAAGACACTAGATACAATTGAGATATGATTCGGGCGGCCATTATAGCGAATAGTTCTAAATTAAGTCAGTAAATTTAGTAATTATATTTTACGCACTTATCATGAAATAATGATTGATTCAAAAATAACATGACCACATTACTTTTTTATTGCGATATAATTACAGTCTATGGCAGAGCATGATAATGATCATAAAATCAAGATAAGTAGCGTTCTTGATAAAAAGGGAACAGCTATTTATAGCATTTCACCAGAGAGCTCATTAAAGCAAATGGCGAATGAAATGCTTCAAAGAAAAATCGGATCACTTGTTGTAACCGATAAAGATGGTTCATTAACAGGAATTATTTCTGAACGTGACTTTTTAAATGTCGTTGATAAGCATACTAAGGATTGGGAAGATATAATTGTTTCGGATGTTATGACGAAGGAAGTAATTACAGCCTCACCCGATGAAACGCTGGAACAAGTCATGTCTAAAATGGACAGGCATCATATCCGTCATATTCCAATAATGGATGACAATAAAATTATGGGTGTGCTCGCGCTGGGAGATATTATTAATGCATTACTTGATAAATCATTATTCCAAAACGAGTTACTTAAACGTTATATAAAAGACTGGCCTAAAGACAATTGATAGTTAGTTATAATCTGATTAAATTATCATCCTGATCTCGAGTCTCGAGATCATTGCTTATCACAAAATCAATGAGAAAATCGTAGATCATAGGGTCCTTGTTCTGGAGTTTGGTGTTAATAACAAAGCATTTTGAATTTTTTTTCTGGTTTAAATTAACAAGTGGATTAAAGATTGCTCGCCCATTTTTGTCATAACTCGCAACTGTATAATAGAGTCTTTCTGCCCAGTCACTTGGGCGAAATTTTTTTCCTTTAATAGTTTTTCCGATTATTAATATTTTTTCGTATAACATTTTATTATTTTAAATTCAGTCCTGATCAGAGTCTTCCCAGTGCTCGCCTTCTATAATATTTCTGGTATTTGTTTGTTTTTGCCTCATATTAATACGATTCGTAATAAAGTTTACAAATACTGTTTCTGCAAATCGCCTACGTAATATTGGTACCAACATTAAAAATCCTAACGTGTCAGTAAAAAAACCAGGAGTCAATAAAAATGCACCACTAATTAGCAGAATTAAACCCTCTATTAGTTCAATAGCTGGTAACTGACCACTATTGATACTTGAGTGTACTTTTGCAAGTGTTGCTAAACCTTGAATACGTAATAGTGAAACCCCAAGAAAAGCGGTACCGATAACCAGTGTTATTGTATAACCCGCACCAATAATATTGCCAATCTTTATTAATATAGCAATTTCAATTAGCGGTACTATTATAAAAAGCGCAAAAAAAATCTTAAACAAACTAATGACCTCAGTTATTAAATGATCAGTATGGCATTATGATTAATGTATGGGCAAAATACCATTATGCAAGGAATAGTAGATATATAATAAAAGCATGGCCGATATCAAAAAACCTATTTTGGTGCTGAGCACTTTTCCAGAAGGCGTGTCTGCTAAAGATACTGCAGAGTGTCTAGTGAATGAAAAACTAGCAGCTTGTGTAAATATTATTCCCGGAGTTCAATCTATTTTTCGTTGGCAGGATAAGATTGATAATTCTAATGAAAATATCCTAATTATAAAAACAACAAATAATTTATATAGTAAATTGGAAAATAGAATCAAAGAGCTCCACCCCTACGAACTTCCCGAGATAATCTCGGTCTCAATAGAAAATGGTTTGCCTGAATACTTAAATTGGATTAATAAAAGCGTTGTATGAGAATGTATTTTTTTAGAAACATATTTATTACCTTTATTTTTTTATTTTCACAATCCTCATATGCAACAGGCATAGGTGAGAGTCTATCTAGAATATTTTCATCATCTGATGACGAAGTACTGCATCCTGATAGCGCATTCAAAATTAATCTCGATGTTATTTCTAATGATAAATTATTAATGAACTGGCAAATTGAGGCGGGCTACTATCTCTATAAAGATAAATTTTCTATTAATTCCAATGACCCTTCACTGGTATTGGGTGATTATGTATTCCCACTTGGTAAATTAAAAGATGATCTTGCGTTCGGTGAGGTTGAAGTTTATTACGGGCAGAATCAATTAGTCATACCGTTTGAAACCACCAAAGAAAATATTAGAGAATTAAATATAAGTGTGGGATATCAGGGGTGTAAAGAAGGCTCAATTTGTTATCCCCCAATAGAGAAAAATTATACAGTCTCAATTCCCAATTCTTTTGAGAATATTGACAGCAAATTATTGCTATCTGAACAGGATGCAATAACAAATAAATTAAAGGAAAAAAATCTTCTACTCAATGTCCTTTCCTTTTTTATATTCGGATTCTTATTAGCATTAACACCCTGTGTGTTTCCAATGATCCCCATTCTTTCTGGAATTATTGTCGGTGAGGGTATTCAAATAACAAGAACAAAAGCGACATTACTAACACTGAGCTATGTATTTTCTATGGCGGCGACCTATGCCGCATTGGGCGTGATAGCTGGAATATTTAGTTTTAATTTACAAGCAGCATCGCAAAATATTTGGGCGATAAGTTTGTTTAGCAGTATCTTTGTTTTACTAGCGTTATCAATGTTTGGTTTTTATGAATTGAAATTGCCAAATAAGTGGCAAAGTAAATTATTTGGCAATAAGACATCAGGCAATAACAGCATTTTGGGCGCTGCTTTTATGGGGGTGTTGTCTGCTATCATCGTCGGTCCGTGTGTCGCGCCACCCTTGGCAGGTGCGCTACTCTACATTAGTCAAACCGGAGATGCTCAGTTAGGTGGACTGGCATTATTTTCTATGGGTCTGGGTTTTGGGGTACCTCTTATAATTATCGGCATCAGTTCTGGAGAGTTATTACCGCGCGCCGGTGCTTGGATGAACAGTATAAAACAGGTATTCGGTGTTCTAATGCTCGGTGTTGCTATTTGGTTTATGGAACGTGTTCTTCCAGCATCACTGGTATTAATCCTATGGTCTGGTTTATTTATTTTTAGCTCAGTTTTTCTTGGTGTTTTTGAACGATCGGGCGATAAAATTTCCAGCTGGGATCGCTTACGTAAGGGGTTAGGTCTTCTAATATTATTCTATGGTTTAATTCTATTGTATGCATCAGTGAGTGGCGGAGGTACAGTTTTAGATCCATTCAATAAAAAAACAATGGGTAGCTTTAAAGGTGAAACATTACCATTTGTTTATGTCAGCGATCTTTCAGAATTAGATGATCAACTTAGTCAATCTCGATTAGATGGCGAAATAGTAATGCTAGATTTCTATGCAGATTGGTGTATTGAATGCAAACAAATGGAAGCGTATACCTTTTCGAATTCTTCCGTGAAAGATATTCTTAAAGATGTAAAATTAATAAAGGCTGATGTAACAGAAAATAATAATATGGATAAAGCGTTATTGAAAAATTTTGAATTATTTGGCCCCCCTGCTATATTATTTTTTGATAAACAATCAAACGAAATAAGATCACATAGGCTCATTGGTTTTTTTAAATCAAGAGAGTTTATTGAGCATATTAAACAACTCAAATCATTATGAGTAAAAAACAAGTAATATTTATTACACTTCTGGTCGCTTTAATATCAGTATTCAGTGGGTATTATCTTCAAAAAATAACTGGGGTTAAGCAAAGTGAAAAACAGGAGCTTAACGTTGCGAAATCTCCAAGCCCCGAGGAAGTTATTGGTAGTAGAGTAAAAGACTTTAGTCTTATGGATTTAAATGGTGAACTCAGATATTTATCTGAGTGGGAAAGTAAATTAATTGCAATTAATTTTTGGGCAACTTGGTGTGCTCCATGTCGCGAAGAAATACCCGCTTTCATTGAGCTCCAATCGAAATATGAAACACAAGGGTTACAGTTTGTAGGTATTGCGTTGGAGCAAGCTGAAGATGTAAAAAACTTTATAGAAGAATTTAGTATTAATTATCCATTATTAGTTGGGGGAGATGAGGTCATAAAGATTGCCACCGAGCTAGGTAACAATATTGGAGCAATGCCATACACCGTTTTTATTAATTCTGAGGGTATCATTGCATTTACTCGACGTGGCCCATTAACCAAGGAAGAAGCAGAGGCGGTGATAAAAAACTATCTGTAGGCTACCCAAACCAATAAACATTTCTTCGTTTTTCCTCTAATTTCTGTTAAAATACATCAAAATGTCGCTAAAATCGTCTAAATCAACAAGATAGCTTTTGAGATATATAGGGGGGATACTTGAAATTTCTGGTTCTAAATGGCCCAAATCTTAATCTTTTAGGCGAAAGAGAGCCCGAGGTGTACGGCACAACCACCCTCGCCGAAATCGATACCAGATTAAATAATTTGGCTACCACACAGGGCAATGAATTAACGTGCTTCCAGAGTAATGCAGAGCATGAGCTTGTCGATAAAATACACGATGCAAAAAAATCAGGAGTAGATTTTATACTAATTAATCCTGGGGCTTTTACACATACCAGTATCGCACTGCGTGATGCAATGTTAGGCACCGAAATTCCTTTTATTGAGGTCCATCTCTCAAATGTTTTTGCGCGGGAGGAATTTAGAAAATCTTCATATTTATCTGATATTGCCGTCGCAGTTGTCAGTGGTCTCGGTGATTATGGTTACGAACTCGCCCTAATGGGCGCCGAAAAATATTTAACACGAAAATAAAAACGCTATGGATATAAGAAAAGTAAAGAAATTAATTGAGTTATTAGAAGAGTCGGGCATTGCTGAAATTGAAATTCATGAGGACAAAGAATCAGTGAGAATCAGTCGCGGCAGTTCAGGTGCCGCGCCACAAACAACGATCAATGTCCCACCCATTGATGCAGGCGTTTCTGCAAATAAACAAATTAGTCCATCAGAATCTAAAGCAGATGATTACAGTGATGAAGGTGAAGTTATAACGGCACCTATGGTTGGAATTTTTTATACCTCCCCCTCCCCTGATCAGCCACCATTTGTAAATAAAGGGCAAAATATAAAAACAGGAGAAGTTCTGTGCATCATTGAAGCAATGAAAATCATGAACCAAATTGAATCTGATGTTAATGGCAAGTTGATTCGTGTTCTAGTCGAAAATGGAGATCCTGTAGAATACGGCCAACCACTTTTCGTTATCGATCCATCTTAAGTAAACGTTATTTAAGAAATAACGTTGATCCAAAAATCTTAAAAAATTCTTATTAGACATGCTTAGAAAAATTGTAATTGCAAATAGAGGTGAAATAGCATTAAGAATTTTACGTGCATGTAAAGAGCTCAATATAAAAACAGTAGCAACATATTCGGTTGCAGATCGCGAACAAAAACACGTATATCTAGCAGATGAATCTGTTTGCATTGGACCTGCAATTTCAACCGAGAGTTATTTGAATATCCCTGCAGTAATAAGCGCAGCCGAGGTAACAGATGCTATTGGTATTCATCCCGGTTATGGATTTCTATCTGAAAATGCCGATTTTGCTGAACAAGTTGAGCAAAGTGGTTTTACTTTTATAGGACCAAAAGCAGAAACAATCAGAATAATGGGTGACAAGGTTTCTGCGATAAGGGCAATGAAAAAAGCCGGTATACCCTGTGTTCCCGGATCAGATGGACCCTTGGGCGAGGATTCAAATGAGTTATTGAGTACCGCTAAAAAAATTGGATATCCGGTAATAATAAAAGCCGCCGGTGGTGGGGGCGGTAGAGGTATGCGTGTTGTTTACAATGAGGCTTCATTACTAAAATCAATAGTGCTGACACGCGCTGAAGCTGGAGCTGCATTTGGTAATGAAATTGTTTATATGGAAAAATTTCTAGAGCATCCGCGACATATTGAAATACAAATAATGGCAGACGAACATGGAAATGTTATTTATTTAGCTGAACGTGATTGTTCAATGCAAAGACGACATCAAAAAGTAATCGAGGAAGCTCCCGCACCTGGGCTGACCAAAAAGACAAGAAAAAAGATTGGTGAGTTATGCGTTAAGGCCTGCAAATCAATATCGTATCGCGGCGCCGGCACTTTTGAATTTTTATATGAGAATGACGAATTCTATTTCATTGAAATGAACACGAGAATTCAAGTCGAACATCCAGTTACAGAGATGATAACGGGTGTTGATATAGTAAAAGAGCAGTTAAGAGTCGCCAGTGGTGAACCACTAAATTATAAGCAATCTGATATTAGCATAAACGGCCATGCAATAGAGTGTAGAATCAATGCCGAAGATCCAGAGAATTTTCTACCCTCTCCGGGTGTTATACAGCACTATCATCCTCCTGGTGGATTTGGAATTCGTGTTGATACCCACGTTTATCAGGGATATAAAGTGCCACCCTATTATGATTCCATGATTGGTAAATTAATCGCGCACGGTGAAACTAGAGAGCTCGCATTAACACGCTTATCAATGGCGCTATCAGAAATCGTTATAGACGGGATAAAAACAAATATTCCGCTTCATCAGGATCTTGTTAAGGACCCAGCCTTTATTGCGGGCGGTGCTGATATCCACTATTTAGAGAAAAAGCTGGGTATTAAATAGAATCTTTTTTATAAGCTCTCCAGGATAAATATTCCATATGATGTGGTTGCAGCTCGAAGTTGAAACAACTCAGGATTACGTCGACCAGTTGTCAATTTTTTTTGAAGAGGTTGGCGCAGTTTCAGTTAGCATCAGCGCATCTAGTAGCGAACCTATTTTTGATGAATGCAATAATGATGAGAATGCATTTTGGGATAAAACTAAAATAACCGTCCTATTAAGTGCGGCGTGCAATATCGACAACTTGATAGCTCAGTTAGATAAGTTTGCCAACGGCAAAGCTATTCAAGATTGTAGAATTGAATCATTGGAAGATAAAGATTGGATTGACGAATTTAAGTCCAAATATCAACCAATGATTTTCCTTGAGAAAATATGTATTTCACCTAGTTGGTGCGCACCACTAAAAAGCAAAATACCAACAATCATTGTTGATCCTGGTCTTGCTTTCGGTACCGGAGCTCATCCTACGACATCTCTTTGTATTGAGTGGTTCTGTATGAATAATATGGAGAATAAAGTCGTCATAGACTATGGGTGTGGATCCGGAATTCTTTCAATGGTTGCTGCAAAACTTGGGGCAAGAAAAGTATATGCAGTTGATAATGATGAAACTGCTTTAGAAATAGCACAGGAGAATATAAAAAATAATAAACTGGGAAAAATAGTATCGACGGTAGATACCGAGAACCTTTCTATTCCAAAAGCAGATATTTTAGTAGCAAATATTTTGTTAAATCCGCTGATGAAATTGTATGGAGAATTTTCAAGGCTAACAAAAAAGAACAGCCATATAATTCTTTCAGGAGTACTAAATGAGCAGGCCGAAAAGTGTCTGGCAACATATAGAGATAATTTTAATATGGATAAACCTGTTTTGAAGAAAAGCTGGGTGAGTTTACATGGAGTTAGACTTTAAAGTATCTGATTTTATTCATCAAAAAATTCCTTCTTTACAACCCACAGTTTGTCGTTATTATAAGTGAAAATAATTATATTGTTATCAGTAAAAAGGATTTCAAATTCCTGTTTCTATGTTTATAGGACCTTATAAGCTTAAAAATAATTTGGTGCTTGCACCAATGGCTGGAATCACAGATCAACCATATAGAGAGCTATGTCGTGAATTGGGAGCAGGAATGGCAATCTCGGAAATGGTTACTTCTAATCCAGAATTATTTAAGTTTAGAAAAACAAAACTGAAATTAGAAGTTAATGGCGAGTTAGAGCCAAGGGTTGTTCAGATAGCTGGCGCTGACCCATCGATGATGGCAGAAGCGGCTAGATTTAATGTTGATAGAAGTGTGCAAATTATTGATATCAATATGGGGTGTCCTGCAAAAAAAGTTTGCAAAGTAATGGCGGGTTCAGCTCTACTAAAAGATGAACTATTAGTAAGCAGAATTTTAGAATCGGTGGTGAAAGCAGTAGATGTTCCGGTTACGTTAAAAATTAGAACAGGTTGGGACAAAAATAACCGTAATGCTTTAAACATCGCAAGGATTGCATCAGATTCGGGTATACAGGCACTAACGATACACGGAAGAACACGTGCATGTGGATTCAAAGGTAGTGTTGAGCACGAGACGGCGGGTGAAATTAAGGCTCGATATGACATTACCGTGATTGCAAATGGGGATATCACAACGCCGGAGATGGCAAAAAAAATAATAAATGATTATGGAGTTGATGGAATAATGATAGGAAGGGCGGCACAAGGTAACCCATGGATCTTTCGAGAAATCGATCATTATCTTAGAACGGGTGACAAATTGGCTTTACCTACCCTCGAAGAAATTCACAAAATAGTTATTTATCATGTCAGCCAAATACACAAATTTTATGGCGAAAAACAAGGAGTTAGAATCGCACGCAAACACATATCGTGGTACTGTCAAAAAATAAAACAAAACTCCCTATATAAATCAATCAATCAAATTGTTACCGCGAAAGAGCAAATATTAGCCTTGAATAATTTGTTTGGTTCAGAAAAGAGATTTGCAGCATGAGTAAAAAGAAGGCAAGAAAAAAAACAGCTGCGGAAAAAAGAAGTTACGCACAGAAATCACTGGCTAATAATGTCGAAAAAAGTATGAAAAGATATTTAAATGATCTTAATGGCCACAGTCCAAATCAACTTTATGATTTTTTTCTTCAAGAAGTAGAAAAACCATTTTTTGATGTTGTCATGCAGCATACGGATTGGAATATTACGCAAGCTTCGAATATGCTCGGTATGAATCGTGTCACGTTACGCAATAGGTTGAAAAAGTACAAACTTGATTAAGGGGTGCTCAGTCCACCTATCTTAAAATAATCATCCTTTCTCTTTAAGCGTTGCAATATCGCAATATTTACAATAATGTCCTATTTAAATAATCCTATCAGACCAAGGACAAGAAAATGACAATTGTTAAACGTGCTCTAGTTAGCGTGTCAAATAAATCAGGAATTGTCGACTTTTGTAAAGGCTTATCAAAACTGGGAATTGAAATTCTCTCAACAGGCGGTACAGCAAAATTACTAGCTGAAAATAATATTGATGTTATTGAGGTGTCAGACTACACCAATTTCCCAGAAATGATGGGCGGTAGAATTAAGACATTACATCCTAAGATTCATGGAGGACTTTTAGCAAGGAGAGGGGTTGATGACGCAGTGATGGAAGAGCATTCTATAAAGACAATCGATCTTGTCGTTGTTAATTTGTATCCATTTGAAGAAACAGCAAGTAAAACATGTTGTAGTTTTGAAGAGGCAATCGAGAATATAGATATCGGTGGCCCAGCGATGTTGCGTTCAGCAGCTAAGAATCATAATTCTGTAACCGCGGTAGTAAATTCAGAAGATTACAATAGCGTACTTGATGAATTAAAAAGTAATGGCAGTATTTGTGACGAAACGCGTTTTAATCTAGCACAGAAAGTTTTCTCTCATACAGCAAATTATGATGCAAATGTTTCAAATTATTTGGGTGGATTTAATAGTAAGAAGGAGCAGCTCAATTACCCCCAAACTTTTACTAGCCAATTCATTAAGAAGCAGGATTTGCGCTACGGTGAAAATCCTCATCAGACTGGTGCCTTCTACTCAGAACCGAATCCAATGATGGGTACTCTGGCGAGCGCTAGACAGATTCAGGGGAAAGAACTTTCATATAATAATATTGCTGATACGGATGCAGCCTTCGAGTGTGCGTTGTCTTTTAAGAATACGACCTGCGTTATTGTGAAACATGCAAATCCGTGTGGTGTTGCCTCAGGGTCAACACCGCTCGAAGCATATGAGGGGGCCTATGCTACAGATCCAACTTCTGCATACGGGGGCATTATTGCTTTTAACGAGGAATTAGATGCAAAAACCGCAAAAACAATTATTGATAGGCAGTTTGTCGAGGTAATCATTGCTCCATCTGTTTCACCAGAGAGTATTAAAATTATAGAAAAAAAAGATGGCATTCGTCTTTTAGAAGCTGGTTATAGAAAAGATGATATTAAGGATCTAAATATGAAACGAGTTAGCGGTGGTTTGTTATTACAAGACAATGACTGGGAGACTTTAAACCGCAACGATATTGAAATTGTTTCAAAAAGATCACCAAAGGAAGAAGAACTCGATGATTTACTCTTTGCATGGAATGTCGTCAAATATGTTAAATCAAACGCTATTGTTTTTGCAAAGGATAAAAAAACTATCGGAATCGGAGCAGGACAAATGAGTCGTATATATAGTGCGCGAATTGCTGCGATTAAGGCAAAAGATGAAAAGATTGAAATAACTAATAGTGTTATGGCATCAGATGCTTTTTTCCCTTTTCGTGATGTTGTAGATTCTTCAGCAAGCGAAGGAATACGCGCAATAATTCAACCCGGTGGTTCAGTTCGTGATGAAGAGGTAATTGCTGCTGCTAATGAACACAATATGGCAATGGTATTTACCAAGATGCGACATTTTTTGCACTAATAATTTTTAATAATATTGAAAGCACAATTTTTTATATGAAAATCCTTATCGTTGGTGGTGGTGGTCGTGAGCATGCTTTAGCTTGGAAGGCGGCTCAATCTAGTAAAGTTGAGATGGTGTATGTAGCACCTGGTAATGCAGGAACAGCTAATGAAGATAAAGTTACTAATATCGAAATAAGTGCCGATGATATTAATGCATTAAAAACATTTGCTAAAAAAGAAGAAATTGAACTAACCATAGTTGGTCCGGAAGCTCCTCTTGTAGATGGAATTGTAGATGATTTTCAGGAGAGCGGTCTTCGTTGTTTTGGCCCGACCAAAGCAGCAGCAGAGCTTGAGGGCTCTAAATCTTTTTGTAAGAATTTTCTTAAGAAATTTCAAATACCAACAGCTGAATACGAAGTTTTTACAGAGGAAAATTTAGCGATTGATTACGTAAAATCAAAAAAAATGCCGATCGTAATTAAGGCCGATGGGTTAGCTGCCGGGAAAGGTGTGGTTATTGCATCTTCACAAGATGAGGCGATAAAAACAATCAAAGAAATGTTATCTGGCAATAAGTTTGGCGACGCCGGGCACCGTATTGTTATAGAGGAGTTTTTAGAGGGCGAGGAAGTTAGTTATATCGTTATATCAGATGGTAAAAATGTTTTGCCTCTGGCTACATCACAAGATCATAAGGCAAGGGATGATGGCGACATGGGACCTAATACGGGCGGTATGGGCGCGTATTCTCCGGCGCCCATTGCCAACTCAGCAATACAGCAACGCATATTAGAAGAGGTGATATTACCAACAATTAAGGGGATGGAGAGCGAGGGAAGAACATATACTGGCTTCTTATATGCTGGCCTTATGGTTACTAATGATGGCAATTTAAAAGTTTTAGAATTTAATTGCCGTTTTGGTGACCCAGAGACTCAACCAATAATGATGCGTCTAAAAAGTGATTTAGTCTCCATGTGTCTCGCCTCATTTGATAATACGCTAACAAAGTGCAATATAGATTGGGATTCGAGATCGGCGGTAGGCGTAGTTTCCGCTTCAGATGGATATCCAGCTAGCGCTAGTAAGGGCGATATAATAGAAGGCCTAAACTCTATATTTCCTGAACACATTAAAATATTTCATGCAGGTACTTCAATGGCAGATGGAAACATAGTCACCGCGGGAGGAAGAGTTCTATGTGCAACAGCACTTGGAGATACGGTTAGCCAAGCAAAACAAAAAGCATATGATGCAATAAACGAAATTAATTACGACGGAATGTTTTTTAGAAATGATATTGGTTATAGAGCTATACAGAGAGAAAATTAATGGTTGTTAATTATCACCATTCCATTCTATAAAATTTTTCAACAAAGTTAATCCAGCTTGTTGACTCTTTTCCGGATGAAATTGAGTGGCAAAAATGTTATCCCGACAAGCAGCTGATGTGTAACGGCATATATAATCAGTGCTACCCGCAATATTTGCATTATTCTCAATTTTTACGTAATAGCTGTGTACAAAATAAAAACGACTCCCATCATCTATACCCCGCCATAGAGGATGTTTTTTTGTTTGGAAGACTTCATTCCACCCCATTGATGGAATTTTAAATTTATTATTATCATGATCTTTTATATTTTCTTCAAAACGAATAACGCTACCCGGTATAAGTCCTAATCCCTTAACGCCACCATCTTCATCGCTATAATCCATAAGTGATTGAAGACCTAAGCATATACCAAGGAAAGGTTTATTATTTATACACTCTCTAATTATATCGTCTAGATTTTTTTCGCGAAGATTTTTCATGCATTGCCCGATCGCTCCCTGGCCAGGGAAAACGATTTTATCTGCACCAAGTATTATCTTAGGATCATCACTAACAATTACTTCGTGCTTACTTTCAGCAACAGTTTCAAGTGCTTTTGTAACTGATCTTAGATTGCTACTACCATAATCAAGAACAACTATTTTTGGCATAGTTTATTTTTTTAGAGCGAGCCTTTAGTTGATGGTAGTACATCTTTCATGACCGGGTCGATCTCGACTGCAACTCTAAGGGAACGACCAAATGCTTTAAATATTGTCTCGGCAATATGATGTGAGTTACGTCCTCTAATATTATCAATATGTAAAGTCATCATTGCGTGATTAACAAACCCTTGGAAAAATTCAAAAATAAGGTCAACATCAAATTCACCAATTCTTGCACGTGGGTAATTAGCATTGTATTCAAGACCAGGTCGACCCGAGCAGTCCACTACAACACGAGACAATGCTTCATCAAGCGGAACATAGGCGTGGGCGTAACGGCGGATACCTTTTTTATCTTTTAAAGCATCGGCAAATGCTTGTCCCAGCGTTATCCCAACGTCTTCTACAGTATGATGAGCGTCGATTTCTAGATCACCTTTTGCTTTTATCTCAAGATCAAACAGGCCATGACGAGCAATTTGCTCCAGCATGTGCTCCAGAAATGGAATACCTATATCGAGTTTAGACTTGCCTTGACCCTCTAATACTAGAGATACCTTTATTTGTGTTTCTTTAGTATTTCGTTCTACAGTCGCTTTACGCTCACTCATTATATCTATCACCTAATCAGCATTATTGTTTCATTAAAAATAAGCGTGATAGGATAACCTCTAGAGGCGTGATTACCAACAATCGGATATAAAATGATCGATATCAACATTATTAAAGACTATTTATTACACTTACAGGACCAAATTTGTGCTCAATTCGTCGATATTGACAGTAATTTGGTCTTAAAAGAGGATCAGTGGGAGCGAAAATCAGGCGGCGGCGGAAGAACACGTGTTTTTAGTGATGGGAAGGTTTTTGAACAGGGCGGGGTCAATTTTTCACATGTATTCGGTGACAATCTGCCTCCGTCTGCCACCGTAAATAGACCCGAGCTAGCTGGTAGATCTTTTCAAGCGCTTGGTAATTCTGTGGTCATTCATCCTTTGAATCCCTTCATACCAACAACACATATGAACATAAGATTTTTTATTGCAGAAAAAGATGGAGAAGACCCTATCTGGTGGTTTGGTGGAGGATTTGATCTTACTCCATATTATGGATTCATTGAGGACGCAAAACATTGGCATAAAATTTCAAAAGCGGCTTGCGATGGTTTTGGTGAAAATAGTTATGGAAAGTTTAAAAAATGGTGTGATGAATATTTTTATCTTAAGCATAGAGATGAACCAAGAGGAATTGGTGGAATATTTTACGATGACTTAAATGAATGGGGTTTTGACACATGTTTTTCATTTATGAAAAGTGTTGGAGAGCATTTTCTTAAAGCTTATCTACCAATTGTTGAACGACGTCAAAGTATGTCTTACACAAAACAAGAGAGGGAATTTCAATTATATCGGCGTAGCCGCTATGCGGAATTTAATTTAATTTACGATCGCGGAACATTATTTGGGCTGCAATCTGGAGGAAGAACAGAATCAATTTTGATGTCGATGCCACCACTAGCACGTTGGGAGTATAACTGGCAGCCTGATGCCGGCTCAAAAGAAGCAGAGTTATATGACGTTTTTCTCAAGCCAAAAGATTGGTTATCGGAGTGAAGTGCTTGCCTAAATAAAAAAGACGACAAGGAGTACAACTGTCGCTGACATCGATAGATGTAAGCGTAGTTTTATAAATCCATCAGGGTATGTCTGTATTAGGTATTTTTTTTCATAGAG
>TARA_B100001778_G_scaffold74576_1_pt1 | contig 26401 bp, 26 predicted proteins | sample TARA_B100001778 | Tara Oceans TARA_B100001778 (sample SAMEA2623826) | marine metagenome | biome: marine biome (ENVO:00000447); feature: deep chlorophyll maximum layer (ENVO:xxxxxxxx); material: "saline water (ENVO:00002010), including plankton (ENVO:xxxxxxxx)" | depth 40 m
AATATAATAACAAATATACCTGAAAGTAATTTATTATCTTTTGAAACTTGTGTAACTACAATATCAGAACATATTAATTCTGTAAATGGTCATTATAAATTAACAAGTAATTTAGATGTTATTTTAAATCGTTTTGATTATAAAGGAATAAATAAAGAGACAATAATTAATCGTCAATTACTTAATTTTATAACAAACTATGATACAAGTAATATAGAAACGGATAAACAAATATTAACTTATCATATAAATGATGCAATTACAATAGCTCAAAATGATACTGATATTTCAGTTCCAAATGGAAAATTAGCAATTGGAACAAATAATACTAATGGTTCAATGTTATCAATAGAAAATAATAATAGTAATGCAGAAATATGTATAAAAAACATAATTGAAGAGGGAGAATATGATGTAACAATAGGTCATAATCAATCAAGTAAAGAAACTTTTACAATAAAAACAAATAATATAAAGGAACATAATATAGAATTAAATGCGGGTGTAAATGGTCCAAATTTATTTTTAAAAGCAAATACGAATAATGTAGGTATTAATACAAGAAATCCTACAAAATCATTAGATGTAAATGGTGATATAATAGTAAATAAATATTATATAAAAGAATTAAATGAACCACAATTAATAGCAAATTTTTTAGAATATGAGGATGATATAAGATTATTAAAAACGAAAAAAACATTATTAATAGATACAAAAGTTGAAATAAAAAAAGATTTACATATAAATAAAATATTTAAAAGTGGTAATGAATTATTTAATTTTGATAGAAAATATAAAAATAATAATGAATATTTAGAATCGGATGTAGGTTGTATATTTATTGGTGAAAGATTGGGAAATAAGAGTATTGATAATACTGCAATGTTATTACAAAATAGTTTAAATATAAAAGAGAATAATACGGTTCTTAGGTTATTAAAATCGAATCGATGGTCAGGTGGTGAAAGTGGTGATCGTTATACGGGTATAGAATTTACAGAATATGAAACACCTCATTATACTGGTTGGTATATACATAATAAACATAATAATAATGATTTTGAAATAGGTTATCGTAATAATTATGAAGTGTCTTATCCAATATTAAAAACAAATTATACATCAGAAGGTATAAATACTGTTGAAATTGGTAATTCAGAAAGTAAAGATAATATTATATTAAAAAACAATGTTATAATAGAAGGTGATATTGATGTAACGGGAACTTATAAATTAAATGGTGTAGAATTTTCTTCAAATAATATTACTTTATCTACATTAATAGATCCATTATTGGATGTAGACAATACAAATGTTAATCCAGGTGACATAGATTTACGAACATCATCACGATTAGTAAACAAAGTAGGTGATAAATCATCAATGTTTATAGGAACATATTATAGTGATAGTAGTATGGATTATTCGTCATATTTTACTAAATATCTAGATGCACATTATACAGAACTTAATCATCCAAATAATAGTAATTTTGATGCAAAATTGAATATTATAACAAGAGTTAATACAGGTGATAAACAACCACCTTTATTAGCAGTTAAAGCAACTTATAAATTTGATGATATTCCTGGAAATAATTATGTTAAATCAAGTATTCGAATAGCAACTTTAAATAATACGGATACTGATTATTGGAAAAATAAAAATTATACAGATTTAATATATAACTATTATAAAAATAAAGGTGTATTTAGTATTGATTTAAAACATAATAATGATAAAATTACACCATTTAAGATAATAAAAAAAAATAATGCAGTATATAGTAAATTAAGTTATAATGATACAACAGATAAATTAAATACATTTTTTCATATTGTAGATAATACAAATGATACTTTATTACTTTTAGAGAAAACTGATAATACTGATGTTAAAATTAAATTAGAAAATCAAAAATCAAATTGGAATATTATAGGTAATGAAAGTTTAAAAATACAAAAAGAAGATAAAAATGTATTATTATTGAATGACAGTGGTATTGGTATTAATAATGAAAATATAAGTGCATCATTGGATATAAATAATATAAATAATGTAGGTATTGTAATTAATAATAATAATAAACATTCTATTGATACTAAAAATATTAAAATTAAAGCAAATCGTATTTGTAATTTAGAAGTAAGTTCTGATACTTCAGTAATTGAATATAATTTGAATAATTTGAATGATGATCGTAATACAAGTAATATAGAATATGAATCAAATATACCAATAATAAAAACATTATATAATTGTAATTTTGAAGGAAATAGTATAAAAGATTATTCAGATTTTTATGATGTTTATATTAGTAATTATGTATCTGAATCAAATTTTACATTAAAAATAGATGTAAATGATATGAAATTTAATAATTTATTATTAGAAAAATTATCAAATGTAAGATTAAATAAAATTCAATATGAAGGATCAAATGATACTAATATAGATGTAAAAGTTGAAATTGATACAATATATAGTAATTTAAATAATTTATTGATATCAAATATTGATAATAGTAATTATAATATATATTTAAATGGTATTGATGATTCAATAATATTATTAAATAATTATGAAATATCAAATATAAATTTTAATATATATCATCCTAATAATTGTAATTATAATTTTACAACTGATATAAATTTAGAATTAGTTTATACTATAAAAACAAGTATTATATCTGGTATTGCAAGTTATCTAAATATAATTGAAGATAATACGAATGATTATACTATTAATTTTATAAAAGATGAATATAGATCATTGGAATTAAGTTCAAATACAATAGATAATTTAAGTAATATAATAATAATTGAAGGAGAAGAAGAAATTTATAATTTAGATAATATTACATTGAAATATTATAATATTAATAATGAATGTAATGTATTTATAGATATAATAGAAAAACAGAATCATATAAAATTAAAAAATAATGAAGATTTAAATAGTTATTATATAACAAGTAAAGAATCAAATTTTAATATTTTGTATCAAGATGATGATAATTCTAAATTAGATGAAATATTAAATTTAACAAATACGGGTAAATTAAAGATAAATGAATTAATTGTGGATACGATAAGGGTATCAGGATCAATATATGATAGTGAAGCAGAAATATTTTGTAATGAAGAATTTAATACAATAAATATAAAGAATAATCATTTGTATATTAATACGGATAATGATTATAGTATTTTAATAAATACAAATGAATTTTTCGATATTAATTCGAATGCGAATATAATATTTGGAAATAAAGATAATATAGAAAATGTAGATATAATAACATTACAAAGTAGTGAAGAATCAGGATATATTAAATTAACAACAAAAGATGATAAAAATTATTATAAAGTAGGTAAAACGAATAGTAATTTTGATATTTTATATGAAGATAAATCAATATTACGTATAAATCCAAATAATAATATTGTAACATATTCAAATTTTGATACAAATGATATATCAACAGTTGACAATGATGGTATAATATTATCAAGTGAGATAGATAATTCAAATGTAAAGAATATAACAACAAATTATGATTATATATTTAATTCAGGAAGATTGAAAGAAATAAAGAATATAGATTATAATTCAAATTTAATTTTTACGGAACAAGAGAATATAATAATGTCAATGAATCAAGATGATGTAACGATGCATCAAAGATTAATATGTAGTGCTGGTATGACATCTGGATCAGATCGTAGGATAAAAGAGAATATAAATAAAATAGAAAATGCGTTAGATAAAATAGATAAATTGGATGGTGTATCATATTATAATAAATTATCAAAATCAAATGAAATAGGTTTAATAGCTCAAGATGTAAAAGAAGTAATACCTGAAGTAGTGATAGATGGTGATTTGATGGGAATACAATATGGGAATATGATAAGTTTATTGGTAGAAGGTATAAAAGAATTAAATAAAAAGATAGAAGGTATAAAAGAATTACACAAATAGATAAAAAATGGATCTAATTCAAAATGCTAAAACGGATTATGTGATAATTAGTAAAGATAAATGTATATTTTGTGATATGGTAAATGAATTATTAGATGATAATTTTATAGATTATACAGTGATAAAGATAGAAATATTAAGTGAAGATGAATTAAAGGAAATAAAACCGAAAGAAGCGAAGAAATATCCGTTTATTTTTAAAAATAAAATATATATTGGTAGTTATAATGAACTTAAAAAAGAGTTAAATAATTAAATAAAGATATGGAGAATTATAGTATATTTGGATCAAATATAGAAAATGATTATTTATTAAAATTGCAAAATAATGAGAGTAATATTAAAATAGATATACATAATAGTGATCATAATTTTACAATAGATTATGTAAATTCAAATGAAATAATAAATAATTATACTACATTGGGATTACAAGATATAACAAAAATTGATGAAAATAATTATATTCATAAAAGTATTTTAAATAATTGTAATGTAATAATAAAAGGAAAATATGGTCTTGATGGTAATAATCCAACAGAAAAATATTTTGGTAATTTAAATCAAAATATTTCAGAAAAATTAGAAATAGTAGTAAAATCATCAAGATATTTTTTTAATAATTATGATGGAATTGTATATGAAGATTATCATAAATATAGTTCTTGTAATTTAGTAATAAATGATGAAATATTGAAGAATTATAAATTTTATGATGGTGAATTACAATTAGAAGAATCATTATCGGGAATATTTATATATTTAAAATTTGATAAAAAACATAATATTATAAAATATAAATTTTATGAGTATATTGATACAGCTTTAGTTTTTCCACACGAAGTTATTTTTTATCAAGTTTTTGATAAAAATGCATATTTTATTAATAAACAAATTTTTAGAACTAAAAGTGATTTTGATCGTGATTATATTATTGATAATAATGCATATGTATCTGATTCAGTATTAATAAAAATACAATCAGTATTAATACAAAAAGATGATTTATTAAATGAAATTGATAATTTAATAGGATCAGAAGCAACACAAAGGGATTATGTTAAACAAATAAATGCAAATAATAATAATGAAAGTAATTTTGATTTAAATGTAGCATTTAGTGGTATTGAGTTATATACAACAAATGAAAGATTAATAAATGAATATGATATTGATATGAATATGAATAGTATTCAAAATATAAATACATTATCATTAGATAGATTAATACTTAATAATGTAATATATACAAATGTGGTATCAACAGATAATGTATTATTTACAGTAAATGAAGTAATTAAAAGTGATTCAACAATAAGATTAGAAATAGTGGATACATATTTAAGTGATGAATTGGGGATGGATTCAGGTAATTTAACAGAAATGTTTAATAATTCTCGAATAAAAAATATAGAATCAAATTTAAGATTAAATTTAGATAAAAAATATATTCCTTATGTATATTTAAGGGATGATAATATAACTTTAAAGATAGAATATGATTCAAATGTAAATATAAAATATTTATTAAATTTGGATGATTTAGATGATAATGATAAATTGATGAAACATTCAAATGGTATAATATATAAAGAGAATAAAGTAGATAATTTGGAAATAACAGAGAATTTAAATATTTTGAGTAATTTGAATGTAAATGGTAATATTAAAATAAATTCAAATATATTGGAATGGGATAATAATATAGATAAATTTAAACATTCAAATGGAAAGATAATACAAGATGAAGTGATAGATATGTTATCATATGAACCAAATATGAAAGGTATTAATGGATCAATAATAAGTTTTGATACAAATTTGGATGCTTTTACATTAACATATAGTAATAATGATAAATCATATTATATACGTCATCCATTTAATTTTATATTAAATGAGGGTAATACTGCAACAGAAAGAAGTGTAGTATCAATATATGAGAATAGTATATATTCTTTAGATGATTTTGAATGTAATTTAAAAATACAATTTTTGGATTTAATAAAAGAATTAAATTTGTATATAAGTTCAAGATTTGGTAATTCTTATAATAAATCACAAGATGCAAGTCGTGATGGATTAAGTTTTGTTGAACTTGCATCAAAACCAAAAGATATAGAAGATAGTAGAGAAATAAAATTATATTATAGTAATAATGATTCTATAAATTATTATTTTGATTATTATGAATATGAAGTATTTGAAAAAGTATTATTAAAAGAAATATCATTTTATGATATAGAATTTGATGATTATGATAATTTATTAAAAAATTATTATGAAAATATAATATCAAAAATGGATGAAATAACTGATATATCTTCTATACCAAAAATATATGAATATAATGATAAAAATTATTTATTAGATTTTGATGTAATTGGATATGATAATGGATGGGAATTAATACAAAATATATCATTTACAGAAGAAAAAACCTTAAATCAATATAAAAATAAAAAAATAATAAGTAATAAAAAATATTCAAGATATCGTATTGCTTTAAAAGAAGCTAAAAATAATGCACATCCATTTATAATAAAAGATTTAAAATTTCATATTGAATATAATAAAAACAATAAAAATATATTGTATGATGGTGATAATATTAATTATAATATAACAAATACATTATCAATAAATAATAGTATAAAATGGAATGACTATTTTAATGCGGATGATAAAATTAGGACAAAACTAATAATAAATGAGGATCAACCAAGTATAAAATATTTTAATGATAGAGCCAATAAAACAATACCATATGCAGTGTGTCATATTAATGAGAATATAGATAATTCAAATTTAGTTGAAAATCATATGTTAAAGTTTGGATTATTTAATATAGATTCGGAATTACCGTCAGTTGATTATACAAATTATAATTTATCGAAGAATACTCCTTCTGTGTATCATTCATTGCATTTAATGAATAGTAATTTATATTATAGTCAATCAATTATAAATAATTTAAATGATATTAATAATAGTGATAATTATAATGAATTTTTAATATTAACTGAAAATAAATTAAAAGATAATAATTTAAAAGGGTTAGCAAGTATAAATATACCAAAAGAATATTTAAGTAATATTATAAATCATAATGATAGTAATATTTCAAATATAAATGGTTTAATTGTAAATCCTATGGTGCGTTTATGTGCGTTTAATAATGAAAAGGGAATAAAGAATTATATGGATATAGGGTTAAATAATAATTTAACATTAGATAATTCATATCGTATAGAGTTACCAAATAATTCTTGTAATATAAATGTAGAAGAAGCATATTATTTAAAACCGATAGTAGATCATAAGGATAAAGTTATAAAAACGGAATGGTCAACATTGGGTAATGAAGTATTTATAAAGAATAATATTTATATAGGAAATCCTAATAATAGTAATATTTTAGATAATTATGTTAATTTTTGTAATATACATCCAACTACAAAAGAAAATACAGAAGAATATTTAACTCATATACGTAAATTGATTATAGGATATCCAGATGATTTTACATCAATAGATAAAATAAATAGCAATGTATTAACAATAGGTGGTTCAGTATATGCGACTCACGATGTATCAACAGATTCAGATATTGCATATAAGTATAACTTAGAGAAAATAGAAGATGCAAGATATAAAATAGAACAATTAAATGGTTATACATTCGATCGTAATGATACAAATGATGAACGTAGATATTGTGGATTAATAGCACAAGAAATAGAAAAAGTAATACCTGAAGTAATTATTAAGAAGCATGATGGTAAGATGCGTGTGTTGTATAATAATTTAGCAGGTTTATTTGTAGAGTGTTTTAAGGATTTATATAAAGAAATAGATAAACTTAAAAAGGAGGTTTATAATCATAAAGTTGAACAATAAACTTAGTATTTGTATAAACAGGAATTTCGATTGTTTCACCATTTTCAAGAACATCACATTCTTTCATACAGGATTCAGCTTCATTATTTCTTTCTTTTTTAATATCTATTTTAAGGTTATTAACCATTGTAAAATATTTCCAGCGATAAGATTTAACACTTTTGCCATATAATGGTAAAATAATAGTTTCGGGTTCAGCTTTTATAGAAGATAACGTTCCAATTATTTGATATTCTATATTAATTAAATTATAATTTGGACTTAAAGAATAATCATCATAAATTGATGTAGATTCTTTAAGTGCTTCTTCTAATTCTCTATTATTGGAAGGATTAGATGTATTAGAGTGATTAGATATATTAGAGTGATTGTATGATTTAGAATAACTAATTGCTATATATATAATACTAAATATAACAACAAAAAATATAAAAATACTGATTGCTAAAACGATTAAAGTATTATTCATAATAATATTTAATAATAATAAAGAAATTATGAAAGAGATAATTAATAAATTATTATATACAAGAGAAGGGAATATAATTATAAGTATTGTATTAGGATTAGGATTAGCAATGATATTGAAACCAATATGTAAAAATTGTGTAAGATATGTATCTCCAAATATACATAAAGAAAATGGTAAAAGATATAAATTGAATGGTATATGTTATAAGAATAAAGCAATACCAGAAAAATGTAATGGTACTGAATTACCAATATATGAACCTTTTAGTGTGTTAAATAAACTAAAATAATAATAAATTATATGTTATAAAATGAGTAATCAAATGACAACTCCAGTTAGTAGTATTCCAATTACAAATAATGTAAAACCGAATGAAGATATTGAAGATCCAATAGTTCAAGAAATATTAGGTAATATGGCAGAAAATGCAAATACACCTGTACCAAATTTAATACCTGCTCCAATTATTAGAGAACAAGTTATACCAAATCCACCACAATATAATTATCCAATTCAAAATGAAAATGAAAGTTTTTTGAGTTCTTTCTATGATAAAAAAATAACAATTTTAACATTTATTATGGTAATTGCAATTATAACAATATATTCAACACAATTTCAAGAAATAATTGATAATATAAAAATTTCATATATTGAGGAATATAAAGGATATATTAAATATTTAGTATTATATTTAATATTATATATAATACAAAGGTATGATTTTTAATAAAAAACACGAAATAGATGATATAATTATAATTATTGTTGTATGTATTTCTGCAGTTATTGTAGGTATAATAGGTATATTTACATATTATAAATCATATGAAGCATTTATAGCATATATTGGTGTATTATTTTTAACATATTCAACTATTAGTTTAATATATACATTTTTAAATAAATCAAATTATAGTGTATCTGAATATAATATTAATTTAGGATTGGATATAACTGCAATTATAATAACTTTAGTATTAACTATATTATTTACTATAAAATCGTTTTTTGTATATAATTCAAATCAAGTTATATATAATACGAATATACCAGTTCATTCACAACAAAAGTATTATTAATAAGTATTAAATGGTTTTTCATAACCGGGTATTAATTTTTCAGGGTTAGGATTATTAAATATTTCCATTTTACTTAATTCAAATTCGGAAGTTGGTGGTCCAACAACATTATTATCTTGTGCCATATCTAAATGATCTTGTGTAATATAACTTCCATAAGGAATATTATTTTTTTTATCTGATTCTTTATTTTTTACAATATTAATATCTATTTTAGAATAAAATTTGTAATAAATAATGAATACTGAACAAGCAATGAAAAAACCAGATAATGGATCAATAAATATGAATACAAAAATAACAATGAGTGCTATTATAATTTGAATTATAGGTTCTTTAATTTTATGATTTATAGGTTGTTGATAAAATAAAATTACTAATAAAAATATTAAACAAATAAGTCTTACAATATAAATGATATTATCTTCACTCATTTTATTTAGTGATGGCATAAAAAAATATTATCAATATTACTATCTACTAATTCAGCATAAAATTTAAAGTCATGAGAATGTAAATCAAGTTCTTCGGCTTTTTTTATTAGATTTTCTAAATTACCTAATTCTAAATGTGCAATTAATTGTGTTTTCATATAATAACTTAATCCTTTGAATGATGAAAAATTAGCTGTATTTATAGTTCTTGAAAAACCATGAAAATATTCATTTGAAATTGTAATCGTTTTTATTGCCATATAAAAATATTATAATATAATCAATATTATTAATCCTTATATATAAAAATATTTTTATATTTATTATAATATAATGGATTCTATTAATCCTTATATAAGTGAATATTTAGAAAATAATAATATTGATAAAGCAATTGAATTAGTAAAAAAATATGCTGAACTTAATAATAAAACAGTTAATAAAAAATTATTAAAAGAAGATATTGTTAATTGTATATTACAATATATATCTAAAAATAATAAAAATAATGATTATAAAGATTTATCTATTTATGTCGATAATGCATTGCGGTTTCAACATACACATTTTCAAAATACTATTTTAAATAAATTGTAATTAAAATACTTTAGGTTGATACATTTTTTGTAGTTCTTCAGCACTCCTAGCAGATGCTAGATCTTTTGAACCCATAATATCCGTAATTTCACTATCATCAAATACTTTAAAACGAAATGGAATAATAAGTTTAGGACTATCAACGTATTGCATTGAACTTACTGTTGAAGAAGTAGATGCTACACTTCCATAACCAATACGTCCAGTATCATAACTACCACCACGTGTTGCACCACCAAAACCACGTGTTAGACCACGTGTTGCACCACGAGTAGTAACCGGTTGTTCAATATATGTTTTACTCTCACATACCATAATAGTAATATAGAATTGTCCAGTATAATCTGTTGTTTCTTCAACACCATATAGTTGTTCTTTTTCTGTTAGTTCTTCACCAACTTTTTTAGCTTTTTTAAGATACATTTGATACCTTGCACCTGCATTTTGATCAAGTCTCACAATATTATTGTTATTTCCACGGATATGCCACATCTTACCATCACGTTCAATATTATTAGGTTCTGAATCAATATCATAAGAATATTCAGGACGATCTTTATCCATTGCAAAACCAATACCATATTCATATTTATAATTAGAATTTTCATTTTTATTACGAATACGCAAATTACTAATCTTAGATACAATAGGAGCTTCCGTTCCGATAATACGATAATTTTTAACACCATCATCAAATATAACTTCATCAATAGCAAATGTATCTTTAATATTATAATTCATACGACTATCATCGTTAATAATGGTAGAATCAATACCTTTACCAAATTCAAGATTAAATTCAATAATATAATTACCAGATTCAATATATTGATAAATGGTATTAATACGATTTGTGGAAATGATTGGCATTGTAAGTTATATATATAAATGTAATCATTTTTATATATTATTAAATAATAAAATGAGAGGTCGTAATAGAACATCAGGATCAGTTAATAATGATATATCTGGATTAATTGCTGGAGGTTTAGGTTATTTAGGTGGTAGTACGGCAACATCTGGTGGTGAAACATCTGTTGGAGATGGATTAAAATATGGAATAAAATGTGATGTAAATAATAATTCTCAATATTGTAAAGATGTTAAAAATTATAATAGATTTCAAATGATAGTTTCAATTATATCAACAATTATTGGTGGAATATTATTTTTAATAGGTTTATATTTTTTATACAAAATGTATTTATCGAAATAAACTATTTTATAATATATACAGGATTACATTTTTTTTCTTTATACCAATGATCTTTAAAGATTTTTAATAATTCTTTTGTATTTTTTTCTTTATTTTTATATTCGATCTTTAATTTTTGTAAAGTTGTTATTCTAAAAATTGAATAATGTAATTTATCAATATCATTTTCAGGAATAGAAACACTTAATTCTTTTATTTTTTTCATAATATATAATATATAATATATAATATTTTTAAATATATTATAATTAAATTCTTAGACCAATTTTGATATATTTTTTAAATTTATCAATACTAGTAAAATATAATTTAATATTATTACAATGGTTATATATTAGTTCATAATTAATATTATTATAAATTATTTTTTTATAATCTTTATTTTCTTTATTTAATATTAAAGTAATTTTATATCTTGAACTAAAAATAAACATTACATTATAAATCATTATTTTAGATTCATAAGCATTATAAAGTTTTGAATTTATACATAATAATAAATACATATTAATATATCTTGTATAAAATTTCAAATATGATTCATTTGTATTTAATTCAAAAAGTAATTCTAAATAATTCATAATTGCATAATTAATCTTTTTATTAAAAAACTTATTTACACTTCTTACTGTTAATATATTATCAATATTTGGATAAGTTGTAACTTCATTTATATAATATTTGAGTACTAAATTTCTAATATCTTCGATATTCATATTTTAGACGTTTAAAATATTCTATTCATTTTTATATAATTCAATACCAGACTTTGATTTTATATATATAGGTATATTATTAATTTTTATTTTCCAACTTTCATATATATTTTGTTTAATTTTATTTAAATATTCTTTTGAAGGATTTTTAATAAATTTAGTATCATTACATATATAAATATGAACCGTTATTTTATTAAAATTATTATCAAATACTTGAATTAATTTACGTTTGTAATTTGTTTCATATCTATCTAATTTTATTAATTCCTTTTCTGTTAAAAAAATTACAGTTCCAAATACTAATTTATTTTTCTTAGGATATATTGAAGCAACACTACCATTCCATTTCGTTGAATGAAAACAAAATATTCTTATATAATTATCAAGATAAGCTGGTATTAAATCAGTTGTATATATTTTCTTATTTAATCTTTCAGATAATTGAGTAATATTATTAGAACCATATGAAAATAGATAAGGCATTTTAATATTAATTATATAAAAAATGAATTAATAATATATAATATACGAATGACATCTTTATCAAGACAGGGATATTCTATTAAAAAAGAACATTATGATGAAAAGGATATTAATATTATAAAAAAAGAATTAACTGTAGAAGTTCAAAATCATATGTTTGAACATCTTGAAGCTAAAAAATATTCATTATATCAAGAAAATAAAAGTAAATTATATATTCCTAAATATTATGGATTACAAAGATTTGGTATTCCTGAAAGAAATGTAATTGGTCAAGGTGAAACAAGACCAAATATGAATTTTGTAGGATCTTTAAGAGACTATCAAATTGAACAAGTTGATGCTTTCTTAAATGCTTGTGATGATCCTACAAAAATGGGTGGGATTGTTAGTATTGGTTGTGGAGGTGGTAAGACTGTAATAGCGATAAATATAGCGTGTCGTTTAAAATTAAAGACTTTATTTATTTCACATAAGGATTTTTTAAATGTTCAATTTGCGGAAAGAGTTAAAATGTTTTCTCCTGATTCATCTGTAGGAATTATAAAACAAAATAAAATTAAAGTTGAAGATAAAGATTTTGTTGTAGGATCATTACAATCCATTGCAATGCGAGATTATGATACAGATATATTTAAAGATTTTGGTTTAGTAATTATTGACGAAGTTCATCATTGTAGTGCAGAAGTTTTTAGTAAAGCTTTAATAAAAACGTGTTCCCCTTTCGTCCTAGGACTGTCAGCAACTTTAAACCGAAAAGATGGATTACGCAAAGTATTTGAATGGTTTATAGGAAAACCAGTTATTAAAATTATTAATAATACTGATGATAATGATATTGATGTTAAATATTATCATTTTAATGCGGATAATTTAGAATATAATAGAATAGAAACAATGTTTAATGGTAAAATAAGTGCAGTAAAAATGTTAGGAAACGTGGTATCATATAAACCTAGAATATTATTTATTGTTGAAGCAATTAAAGAAAATATGACTAAAGAAAGACAATTATTAGTATTATCTGAAAGAAAATTATTATTAGAAGAGATATATAAATTATTAAGTAATATTGAAGGTTTTAATTATACAATGGGATATTATATAGGTGGAATGAGCCAAACAAAATTAAATGAAAGTGCTAAAGCAAATATAATATTAGCAACAACACATATGAGTAGCGAAGGACTTGATATACCAACATTGAATAGTTTAATATTAGTATCACCGATGAGTGATATAGAACAATCTGTAGGTAGAATATTAAGATCTAAAGTATCTGATAGAATAATAAAACCATTAATAATTGATATTGTAGATAACTTTTCAATATTTACAACTAGATTTAATAAACGAAAAGCATACTATAAAAAAAAGAAATATAATATTATTATATAAATAATGAACAATTTTGACAAATTAACTTTAGAATTAACACATAAACTAACATTGAATGAAAAAAAACTATAGAAGAACTTATAAATAAAAGAACACGGACAAATTAGATATCAATTACTAGAAAGTAATTCAACATTTAGTAATTTTATAAAATTTCAATTAGCATTTGGAAACTTACCAGCTATTGCAAGATTGTAATCATTGCAATGATTTCAAAAACAGATACATTTTATAATTTTCCACAAATAATATAAGATTATCAAAATCAAATCCACAAGTATCTACGATGCTTCTTGGCATTATACCATTTGGATTTTTATTAACAATATTTGTATTAACAATAGAACTATTTATAGCCCTTAAATCGCAATAATCAGTATAGATCATTTCAAGATCCCATTTACTATTTCTCCATCTACCATTGTCATCTGGACCATGAAGTATCCAATTATAATCTATATTACTAGGTGTATTATCATTTCTAAATCTAAGTGATTTAAATACAGCAAATGCACATATTCTACATTTTGTATTTCTAGCTACAAAGAAAAGCTTATCATTTTGTCTAACATTTTCTAAAAAATACTTATTTCTAGAATTAAATCCCCAAACATTTTCATTAGAATTAAAGAAATGTTTTGAATCACCGATACGAATTATCCAGTTTGTCATAATAATTTTGAAAAAAACATCTATCATTTTTTGTTTATAATTGATAAAATTGGTGTATCATTAGCAATACCATTTAAAATAAAATCTTTAAGTTCACAAAAAATATCTACATTGTTAATAATATATTTCCAAATGATAAATAAACCGAATAAAATAATAAATAAAACTAATTCTTCTCTAAAATTAATACGATTATTATAATAATAATAAATTATAATAATTGGTATAATTTTTATAACTAATATTATAAATAAATGAATAGTATTTATCTTATTATGTAATATAAATGTGTATATAACAATTGCTGTATGGTATAATAATGCTAAAATAAAACTATAAAAAGGTAATATACTATTTTTACAAAATAGTAATATAAATAATAACCATAATAATATCCAATAAGAAAAATAAAGATCAAATCTATTGTTTTGCATTTATTATTTAATAACTGTATTATTCTGAAAATGAAAAACTTATATTAGGTATAAATACTATATGGATATTACAACCATTATTAAATACAATAATAATAAATAAATATTTATATATTCATACTATTTTAGTAATAATATGTTCATTATTATTTTGGAATAATATTATAAATTATTATTATGATTTATTAACTGCAATAACATTTGTAATACATATATTATATTATGGTAATAATAGTTTATTTCATTATTTATTACTTATAAATACATTAATATTAGTTTATTATACAAATGAGTTTCAAAAAATAAATAAATATGAATATGCTTTTATATCACATTTATTATTTCGTAAAATGATATGTTATTTATTTTGTATTAAGTTTAATAACTATACGGTAAAACAAATTATGTTTTATATTTCATTATATTTTATATATACATTTAATTTATTATTACGTAAAAATATATATTATGTATATAATTGTATTGAACTAATAATAATTATTATACTTAAAAATGAATTTAATTATATAATATATTAATGGAAAATCAAACTTACGATAATACACCTAGATTTACTTTAAAAAATAAAAAATTAGATGCAAAAATATTAGATATATATGATGCGGATACTATAACAGTGTGTATTTATTTGGAAGGTTTTAATTATGTTAAGGTTAGCGTAAGACTATATGGTATTGATACACCTGAATTACGTGGTTCTCAAAAAGAATTAGGTCTTAAAGCACGTAATTATTTAATAAATATACTAACTGATATTGTAATAGATGATAATAATACACGTAATGATATTAGGAATATGATAAATAAAGATACTCATATGATAGAAGTATTATTTGGTGATTTTGATAAATATGGAAGACCTTTAGCAATAATTTATAAAGATAATATTAATATAAATGAAATGTTAATAAAAGACGGTTATGCTAAAGAATATGATGGTGGAACTAAAGATACTTGGTAATCATTTATGTATAATATATGTCAAGTATTATGTCATTATATGTATTAATAATATCTTGAATAATTTCATTTGTAATAGGATCGTCATCAGTAAGTTTGGAAAATAACAATTCATATTCATATTTTAATTTTTTGTAATAATAATAGAATATAATTTTTTTATAATAATAATATTTACATTTACGAATAAATTTTTTATAATATTTTTGTATTATACTTTTAGATATAGTCTTAATTTTTTCATTTTTATTACTACGTTTTAGAGGGTATAATCTAGTTTTCTTTTTTTTACCATTTTGATCAAATATTTCATTGTTTCCAAATTTAACTTTTTTCATAATAATAATTTATAAAAATTGTATCATTTTTATACTAAATGAAAAAATGATTACAAATTATAATAAAGTTTAAGTAAATGACAGATTATATTCGTGAATTTATTTATTATAATAATGAAGAAATTAAGAAAATTACAGAGAGTACTATTATTTTAAATGAACAAATTGATATTAAATCTAAAAATAAGAAAAATGTTCTATATGATAATCAGATATATACAGCAAATATTATTAACAAATTTTTAAATAATCCAGAGATTATAATAATTTCAGTTTATAGTAGAACTCAAGCTGGTAAGACAGGTTGTATGACTTCTTTAATTCAACAATATGTTAATGAAAATTTAATTCCAATTGAGAATATTTATGTAATATCAGGTATATCAGATAAAGAATGGAAAAAAGATACAATAGACCGTATGCCTGATATATTAGGATCTAATATATTACATAGGCAAAATATTAATAAAGAATTTGTAGAAAAGATACGAAATAAAGAAAATATATTACTAATAATGGATGAGATTCAAATTGCATCTAAAAATAATCAAACAATCCATTTAACATTTAAAGAATGTGGATTCTATGATTTAAATTATCTTTGTAAAAACAATATAAAAATCATTCAGTTTTCGGCGACACCTGATGGTAATATAATTGATTTAAATGATTGGAATAAACATTCAAAGAAAATATTTTTACAAACAGGAAAAAGTTATGTAGGAACTTTAGATTATATTCATCAAAATAGAATATTTCAATATAAAGCTCTAGAAAATATTGAAAATGTGAATGAATTGATACCAATAGTTGAATCTTATGAAGAACCGATGTATCATTTGATTAGAGTATATCATTTTAATACAAAAATTAATAAACAAAAAGAAGTTATAGATAATTTCAAAAAAGTCTTTAAAGATAAATGTATCTACAATGTAGATTTTCTTTCAAAAAATAAAAAAACACCTATTAATACAGTTCTTATGAAAAAACCAGATAAACATACATTCATTTTTTACTGCGAAATACTAAGATGTGCTAAAACACAATACAAGCAATATATTGGTATTTCATATGAAAGAATATCAAATACGATTAATTGTTCTGCAATTGTGCAAGGTGCTATAGGTCGTTTAACAGGTTATGATGATAATGGTAAAAGTATTTGTTATACGGATATAGAATCAATATTACAATATGAGAGATTATTAGATAATAATATGGATTATAGTAATATAGAATGGAAAACGAATACAACAATTTTTAATAAAAGATTAAATAAAACGATAAGTACAGGAACTTTTAATAGTGCTAAAAATATTAAACAATTAGATAATACTAACCAACTTGAACCAATAATTCAAAAATTTAAAACACAAGAAGAAATGATAAAATGGTTTAAAGATAATCTTAATAAAGATGAATATGGTCGTGGTCCAAATCGGAAAAAAATAGAATCTGGATTCTTTAGAGTTGCAGGGGCTACAAGAAAAGGTAAGCAAATTATATCTAAAGATACAGCATATAAAGAACGAAAATCTGGTTTAAATGATAAAACTAAATTTAGAAGTTATCCGTGTTATACTGATATTAGTGATGCAAATACATTAGAATGGTGGTTAATATATTATAAAAGTATATAAAGATATTATATTTAATATATAATAATATCTGTAAAGATATATTTTATAATTATTTTTTCACATTTATTCAAGGGTGTGTACAGCAAAAAAAAACTAATAAAAGAATTCGTGGTATAATTATAAAAAGTAGTTTATTGTGTAATAAAATATAATATAATATATTAATTTATTTGTAAATTAATATATTTCTTAACGATCGTTTTCACCAACCCGCACCCTGAATAATATCAAAGATATAATATTTCATTACATAAATCTTGTAATAAACTTAAATTATGGCTAACAATAATAAATGTAAATTTATATTGAATATATTTTGCTTTCATAATTTCAATAAATAATTTTTGATTTTTATAATCTAAAGCAGATGTAGGTTCATCCATTAACACAATGGGTTTATTTTTATTTAATATATTACAAATAGTATATCGTTGTTTTTGTCCTCCACTCATTTTATTTTGTATTATATCTTTTGTAAATTCTTTCATTGTTTCCGTATTAATATTTAATTCATTATTTAATTCTAATAATACAGGTTCTTGTCCTATATAACTGATTATATCATTATAATAAAATTCATCATCAATATTTTGAATATTTATATTATCAAAATAGATATTTCCATTATTTAAATTATACTGTTTTATTAATAATTTTAATAAAGTACTTTTACCTATACCTGACATACCATATATACCAACTTTAGTTCCAAATAAAATAGATCTATTAAAGTTTTTATAAACAATTGTAGAATCATTATAAGAAAATGTAATATTATTAAAATGAATATCGGGTTGAAAGTCGGGTATATATTTAATTTTATTATTTTTATTATCAGGTATAGTTAAGATCTTTTTAATTCTTTTAATTGCATATATATTTTTATATGTATTATTGATAATATGTCTATATGATTCTAATATACTAATAATAGAATCAATATATAACATAATTTGATGAATAATAGATAATTTTATATTGTTATTAATTCCATAAAGAATAATAAAAAATATAATACCAGTATTATATGAATGTGATAATAATATATCAATACCATAAAACAGAGATTCTTTAATATTATTAATACTAATTTGTTGTTCTAAATTGATATAAAAATCAATTAATTGTTTTTCAAGACAATTTGTTTTATATGTATTAATTTTATGAATATAATCATCAATATAATTGTTTTGTTTTTTTATTAATTCATCTTTATAATGTATAATTTTATTATATATATATTTATGGTATAAATATTGACATAATAATTGTATAAAACATAATGAATATAATAGGATTGTTAATTCTAATTTCACACCTATATTATAAAATATATATATAATTGATAAAACTTGAATTGAAGTTCTAACAAATATATTCAAATGTAATATAAAAATATCACTTAATGAATTAACATCTTTTGTTATTAATTCAATTATTTCAATTGGATTTTTATTATTAAAATATGATAAATTTAATGAAGATAATTTATATAATAATTGTTTTTTTTTAATTGCAGAATGTTTAGACATTATAATACTAAATATAAATCCTCTAATACTACTAAATAAATTAGTTAATATTTTGTAAAAAATATAGGATATCATAACATCATAGATTGAATTAGAATCTGTTAATAAATTAGAAATTAATTTACTATAATAGATAGGAATATATGATGAAAAAAATGCGGAGATAGAAGCTGATAATAATCCAACTAATATATAAATAATTAACATTTAGTATATATATTTAAAATAAATGTCATCAACTTTTGATAATATAAGACTATCAAGTAAAAATAATTCAATTGCATTAAAAATAAATGATGATAATGATAATGATGCGTTCATTAAAATTAATAATTATTTGTTAGGTTCTTCAAATTGTAATTTTGTAATTAAAAACGAGAATGAATTATTATTGAATATAAATGATAGTAATATAGAATTAAATAAACAAATAGAATTAAATAATATAAATGTTAATAATGAAGCAATATTATATAATACAATTATTGATAATAATTTAATAATAAATACATCAAATGTTAATATTAATAATGATATAATATTATATTCAAATATTGTAGATATAAATAAAGAATCACATTTTAATTGTAATATTTATACGGATACATTATATGTAAATAATATTGATAATACAACAGGATCGAATATTATTATTAATAATCTTGAATTAAACCAAAGTATATTTAATAATCCGCAATTATTAAATTCTATTAATATTAAAAGAAAAACTTCAAATAATTCAAATATAATAACAATAAATTTAGAAAATGATGATAATTTAGAAAATATATTATATTATGTTGATACAATTAAAATAAATAAATCAGGAGAAATTAATATTCAAAATAATATTAATATTAATTCAAATAGTATTTATTTACCACAATTATCTATTGATAATCAAAATCATCTTACAATTGGTAAAACAAAAAATACAATTAATGTAATTGATTATAATACTAAAATTGAATGGGAAAATAGTAATTTTAGTTTATTACATATACATCGTAAGGATACTAATAATGAATATGATATTATTAAAGATCCTTTATTATATATAACTGCTGATTATGATTCAATGTCTAATATTATAACACAAAATTATGATCAAACTGAATTAATATTTAGTAATTTATTATTAACATTAGAAAGTAATATTACAACAGAAAATTATAATATAATTTTCCATTTTTTACCTGAAATAGATAATGCAATTTGGAATTCAAATGATATACCATTAAGAATATCTATACCTATTGATGATGATCCTTTTAAAAATACACAATTTAATTTAAATTTAATTAATTATAATTATAATAATTATACAATTTTTGAAAATGGTTTTAAATCAACATCAAATTATTTAAGTGATGGTAAAGATGAATATAATATAGATGTATATATTGGTTTTTATAAAACAGAAGAAATACAATATAAAATTCGTGAAATAACTGATAAACATATAGATAATATAGCAAATTCTATAGAAACCAATGCAAATAATTGTAATATAGGATATTATAATTTAATTGAAAGTAATTATATTCCATTAGAAGATTCAGAAAAATATAAAATTAATTTTGATTTTCATATATTATATGAAAAGAGTAATGAAATTGAATTAATGTATTTTATTAATACAATACCAATAGAAAAAAAATGTCCTTTAATAATGAATTGTATATTTAATAATGAATCAATATTAGAATTAAATAGTAATGGATTATTAACAATTAATGATCTTAATGTATCATCAAATGCATATATACCAAATATAACAATATCAAATATTCATAATAATGTAAGTTTTATGGACTATAATATAACAAGTGTAAATGAATTAGATTCAGATAGTATATATGTAAATAATTTAATTGCAACTACAATAAAAACAGATAATATAGAAATATTAGGTGGTGAAACAATAAAATTTACAGAAATAGATACATCAAATTTTAATGCAGATTTCTTTAAATATAATAATGAACGAACTAATTTTTTAAATGAAGTTACATTATGTTATGGTAAAATTGATTATAATTTTATAAAAGATTATCGTAGTAATAATGATATATCAGGATTATTAATATCAAGTGTAAATAAATTATCAAATATTAATACAAATAATGAAGATATTGCATATTTTGATGGTAATATAAAATTAATAGGAGAATTACAATTTGATGAAAATATAAATATAAAATGTGAAGATAATAAATTAAAGATAAATAATGATCATATTGTAATTGATAATAATTTAATTAGTTTAGGTAATTATTTTGAAATATTAACAACTTCAAATAAAATATGGTTAGGTGATTACAATGAATTATTAAATTTAGATAATTATGGAGAAAATAAAGAAAATATTGAATTTAAAGATGCAGTACTATATAAATATGAAATTTCTTCAACTATAATTTACCCTATTTATAAAACATATGAAAGTTATTTTAATCAATTTTATAATTCAACTATTACTGATAAATCAATAATTAAAGATTATGCAAACACTTTTAATATTAATTTATTTGGAAATATTCGTATATCATCAATTATGAATGAAACATTAATGGAATTAACAGATCATAATAGTATTGTAAATATAAATAAAAGTCGTATGAATGTATATGGTGATATAAAATGTTGTAAGCCTTTTAGATTTAATAAAGATACAGATACAAATGCTACAAATATTGAAATATTATCTGAAATAGCTTTTATAAGTGATGGAGATATTCAAATAAATGGAAATATAAATAATACAAATAATATAATAAGTGAAGGGTATATATTAACAAATAATTATATAAAAACCGATGAATATGTGGAAGCAAAGAAAGGTGTACGTAATATATCAGATGCAAGAGTAAAATATGATTTAAAAAAAATTGAAAATGCAGTAGAAAAAATTAAATTATTATCAGGATATACATTTAAACGTAATGATCTGAATGGAATTAATGATACAGGATTATTAGCACAAGAGGTAAATAAAATATTACCAGAAGTGGTTAATGAAAATAAAGAAGGAATATTAAGTATTGAATATTCAAAAATGATGGGATTAATTGTGGAAGCGATAAAAGAATTAAGTGACAAAATTGATTTTATAAAATAACATATATATACTATTATTATTTGTATAATAATTGTCATTTTTTAAAGGTATAATAACATCATCGTCTATAATATTTTTATTATTATAATCTACAGCATTATAATGACCACTATTAATAGAACCAAAATGATTAATTGCTGAAATTAAGTTTAATTCAATTTTATTTTGATTATCGTAAAGTATATTATTACTTAATAATATATTAATATTAATATTAATATTTAAATTAATTTTTTGACCTAAATTGTTATAACGATTTAAAGATATAATTAAAAATTTTGGTAATTTATAAAACTTAATAAACTTATTATGTTTTGACTTTTGTTTGCAACATTCGCAATCTATTTCATCAGTAATATCTTTAGAGAAATATTCTTTAAGCATTGATATAATAGAATCACCGATATTTAAACTGATTGAATAAAATGTTTCAAATGTATATTTTTTATTTTTACAATTTTGACAAATTAATATGTGTAAAATAACTCCTTGAAAAAAATCATTCCATAAAGATGTTTTATTATTATTATGTTTAATTATTTGATCATAAGCTTTTTTATGTAAAATAGATGAAAATGATTTATTAATTATAATATTTTTACTAATATTTGTAAAAACTTCATTTGCTAATAAAGTCCAAACTTCTTGTGCATCTAATTGTTGTCTTCTTTGAAAAGTAGAAAATGTAGAATATAAATAATTTAAAAAATTAGTAGGTTTAATTGTTTTATCATCGTGAATTTGCATTAAATGTAATAATTCAAATAATGCTAATGCTATAGTATTATTTGGTGGTTTATCAAAAAGTTGAATATTTAATTTGCAAGAATTAATACATTGTATTAATGAATTAACAGCACAAGTATTACCTAAGTTTAATAATTTATTGACCATATTATATAAGGTATATTTATTTGTGTTCTATATATCATTATTTCCAATATTATAATAAATGAAACACTCTTATAGATTTGATAATAAAAATTTTAATAGTGAAGAATTAAAATTATATATAAATAGTAATAAAAAATTATCATTATTATATAATAATTTACAAAAAATATTAATCGAAAAATATAAAAATGTTATTTATAGTTCATCCACAAATTGTGCAAAAATTATATGTGGAATGTTAGAATTATTAGGATTTTATTCATGTTATGATAAAAATCATAAATCGCAAATGAGAATGGATAGTAAATGTTATGCATATTTAACAGTAAATAATGTATATGGTAAAGTATTGAGTAAAAGTTTAATAAGAAATATTAAAAATACATTTAATGATAGACCTGATAATATATTTGGTGATAATATAAAAATAATAATAATAGATAAATATTTTAAAGAAGGTATAGATCTTTTTGATGTAAAATATATGCATATTTTTTCAAAAATAATTTATGAAAATGAAGAAAATCAAATTATAGGAAGAATTAAACGATCTTGTGGTCATATAGGATTACCAAATGGAACAAAACAAATTATTTTTTCTTATTTTCCTGAAAAAAAAACTGATATAAGTTTTAGTAAAGAATTAACAAAATTATGTTATTATTCATCAATAGATTATTTTGAAGTACAAGATATTCAAGATTTATTATTTGGTAATTATATAAAGAGTTTAAAAAATAATTTTACATTAAATAATGGTATTACAAATAATATATTAGAATTTAAAAGTATTTTATTTGATAAATATGAAAATTTATATAATAATAATACATCAAATTGTTATGGAAAATTTGAATTAACTCCAACTCAATTGATGATTAAAGATTATTTTCAACCATCATTGGATATTAAAGGTATATTATGTTGGCATTATGTAGGTTCAGGAAAAACTTGTTTAGGTTTAGGTGTAGCACGTAATTTTATAGATAAGAAGTATTCTGTAATTTGGGTATCACGTAATAGTTTATTAAAAGATATACAGAAGAATCTAAGTGTATGTTATGAGAAAGATAAAATAGATAAAAAATTATTAGTGATAACATATAAGACTTTTACAAATCTTTTACAAAATAAGAATAAATATGCGAGAGATAATTTAAGTAATACTTTAATAATAATAGATGAAGCTCATAAATTATTTGATGGATCATTATCTAAATTAGAAGCACCTAATTTAGAAATATTAAAACTAGCATTAAACCATAAAACATGTAAAATAATGTTAATGACTGCAACACCTTTTATACAAAATCCAATGCAACTTATTAAATTACTTAATTTAATTGTAGAAATTAAGATGCCAGAGGATTTTGAAGAATTTGCAAAAGAATATTTAGAAAGTGATAAAGTATTATTTAGTTATAAGGGTGCAAATAAATTTGTTATGAATGTTTATAAAAATATAAGTTATTTAGATATGTCGAAAGATAATGCAAAATTTGCAATACAAATTAAAAATGATGTAATATAATTTATATGTATAAGATGGAAAGTATTATAGAAGATATACTAAATAATATAATAAGTAATATTACAATGTCTAAAATGATTGGTGCTCATATTAATCGTGAAAAAACTTTAAAAAAAACAATAAATAAGTTACAATTATATGGTGGTAATGCTTTACAATTATTTACATCAAATCCATCGAATGTATCTGTAGCTAATTTGGAGAAATATTTGAAAGAATATGATACAATAAAAGATATAAGTAATTGTGAATTTGTAATTCATGCATCTTATACAATAAACATAGGTACATTAAATGTAAAGCAAATTGAAATAAATATGAATGTAATAAAAACTGATTTAATAATAGCAGATAAGTATAAAGCGATAGGTGTAATATTGCATGTAGGAAAGTATGTTAAGAATGATCGTAATGAATGTATGATACAAATGAAGGATTTTTTGATGGAAGTTATAATGTTTATAAAAGATAATAATTTAAAAACAAAAATAATATTAGAAACTGCAGCTGGACAAGGAACTGAAATGATCGTAAATATAGATGAATTTCACAATTTTACAAAAGATTTTGATAAAAAGTATTTTTCAATATGTTTTGATACTTGTCATGTATGGTCTGCGGGTTTTGATATCATAGAAGCATATAATAAATTAAAAGATAATGTATCGGTAGTGCATTTTAATGGTTCAAAGACTCCAAAAGGATCATTAAAAGATAGACATGAACAATTATTTTGTGATACAAATACTATTCCTATTGATAAACTTACGTTATTTGCTAAAAATCTTAAAAATGTTATGATTATATTAGAGACCCCTAATGAATCAGAATATAGTAAAGAAATAAAGTATCTAAAAGAATGTGCGTTTAAATGTAATTAATTATTTATATAATGAATAACAAAATCATAATAATATTATTGTAAGATTTTATAATAATTTACAAATTAATATTGTAAGATTTT
>TARA_B100001778_G_scaffold73510_1_pt1 | contig 26205 bp, 7 predicted proteins | sample TARA_B100001778 | Tara Oceans TARA_B100001778 (sample SAMEA2623826) | marine metagenome | biome: marine biome (ENVO:00000447); feature: deep chlorophyll maximum layer (ENVO:xxxxxxxx); material: "saline water (ENVO:00002010), including plankton (ENVO:xxxxxxxx)" | depth 40 m
CCTCCCCCTGTATTAGGTAATCCATTATTTCCATTACCATTATTACTGGATGCTCCACCACCTAAACCACCAACTGAATGATTATCACTATTGCTTCTATAACCATTACCACCTCCACCCGCAAAATATACTTTACCATTTGTATGATGTCCAATAGATGTATCAGATATATTAAATAATTGTTTAAAATCTACACCTGTTCCATCTCCTACACTATCTGCTTTCCCATCTCCACCATTACCATCATCACTATCAGGACTTGCTGAATTACTTTTACCTTCTTCATAAGCACCACCACCACCACTTCCGTAAGGTTCCCAGTTTGAAGCTGAATTACCTGTAAAATCTCCTCCTTTTTTACCTTGAATATAATTTGATATTAATATAGTCCCATCACTTTTTACTATATTTCCTGTTGTTCCAGAAGCACCTATAAAAGTTGCTGCTGTTTCAGTTGTATCTTGTGTTGTTCCTCCTCCACTACCCCCTACACCTCCTCCTGTTATTCCTACACGAGAACCACCACCACCTCCTCCAATTGCTTCTGTTTGTAAATAACTAAATGATGAATTATGTCCATTTTTACCTCTTTGATATGAAGTGTCTGTATATACATCACCTTCTCCACCTTTACCAACTTTAATTGTATATGTACTCACTACTGTTTGATTTTGTAAAAATATTAAACCACCAGCACCTCCTCCACCAGGTGATGCTGTTGAACTAGAAGAATAAGAAGTTCCACCACCACCGCCACCACCAACAATTAATATATCTGTTTTAACATTACGTTTAATATCTAATTGATATGCGGTTTGTCCCAAACTATTATCGTAATTATCAGTAGGTCTATCTATTACAGTTATTTTACCAGTCATTACAGAATGAGATACACAATAATATGAATAATCACCTGCGATATCAAAAGTATATTCAGTTATTGTTGAGGATTCTGTAGCAAGATCAGCATCAGTAGAATCTTTAATAGCTAAAGGATGACCACCAGATTCATTAATAAACTTAACAGTATCACCAACATAAATTGTAATATCTTTATTATTACCTTCTATGTATTCTTTACGATCGTGTGATTTCTCAAATATATACGCAGTCATATTATCAGCAGTAAGTTTATATTCAAATGTTTGAATCGGTATTGTATCTAAATATTTAAAAGTATAGAGATAATATTCATCATCTGAATCCGCAAAAGTATATAATCCAGTATAATTTGGTATTATACTCATATCCATTAATTCTTTATCAAATACAAAATCAGTTGTAGGTAATTCATATTTACTTGTTGTTTGATTCCAAACTTTGAAAGATACTATATCTTTAATATCTTTTACATTATGTTGATTCCATGGTAATACAGCATATAATCCGTAATTAGGTTGTAATGGTGTATTATCATGTATTTGTTCTTTAATACATATAATTACAATACCTGAACCACCATTGACTTGAATATCATTCAACATATCACCACCACCACCACCACCAGTATTAGATATACCAGATGTTGCACTACTAGCTGAAGCAGTTTCACCTGTTCCTAATACAACTCCAGAATATTCACCTTCTCCACCACCACCATATAATCCATTACCACCATTGCCATATGATTTGTATCCATAACTTCCACCACCACCACCACCTGCAAAATAACCATTATCTCCTACTTTTGTTCCAAAATATTTTACAAAACTAATACCTTCACCACCATGACCAACTGAAAGTGTTTGACTTAATATAACATTTTTACCTATACCACCAGCACCACCGCCACCACCAGCAGCTTTCCAAGCATCTGTTGAACCCGTAGCACCTTCACTACCTTCACCCCCAATATTACCATAACTATTCCATCCAATATATTGTTCTATTATACTATTACCTCCTATATTTGGTTTTATTGATTCTGCATCATCTGATTGACCACCACCACCACCAGAACCACCATCCGAACCTTTATTTCCATTTCTATTTACAATTCCTCTTGAACCACCACCACCACCACCAATTGCAATATATTCAGTACTATTTATTTCAATTAAACTAGATTTACCATTTTCGCCATTAGATGTTGTTGAAGTATTACCTATGCCACCATCGCCAACTTTGATAATATTATTTCCAGATAATTTATATTTTTTAGCAAATAATACACCACCACCACCTCCACCACCACCAAAATCACCACCTCCACCACCACCACCTACAATAAGTATATCACATTCAACATCTTTTGCAAATGTTAAAGAATATTCAGTTTGTCCTGATGAATTATCGTATGATGAATTATATTTAAAAGTATATATTAAATTATCCTCATGTGTAAATGGTCCAATTACATTATTATCACCTGCTAATATCTCTTCGGGTTTATTTTTAAGAATATCAGTAGATGTAATAGCTTCAAATGCCCCTGTAGAACCATTTGTTCCAATAATAAGCTCACTTATAAATGTGGATACTTGTTTAACTTTACCTATAGCATTACCACCGGTACCATATTCATATGAAATACCATATGGATTTAATGAATGATAAATACCAATACCACCTTTACCACCGGATGTGGAAGTAGCTGATTCTCCTGCAGATCCCATACCACCACCACCACCCGCATAAGTTGTTTCAGTTTCTATTTCTTTACCATAGATATACCATTCATCAAGATTTAAAGCATTACTGTTGCCTTCTATCTCATTAACAACTAATGCAAAATAATTATAACTTTCATCAATTGATACTGTTTCTTCAAAATAATCATTTGCATTTTGTATTTGGTCTGGATATGATATTTTTGATGTTTTATGAACTAATACAATCCAATTACTACCGTCATTACTTCCATATATCTTATATTTTCCAGGTGCTTTATCAGTAAAATTAGCACCCCCTGGTCTTGCTTTAAAACCATATTTGGATAATTGTATTTTTTGAGGCATTTGAATACTAATCCAATCACCATTATAACCAGAAACTATATAATTTGTTCCATTATATACACCCGATATATATTCCCCTGATTTTCCGTGATAACCCGTTGTATCAGAAGATTTAAAAGCGCTAAATCCCCCCCAATAATCATATGTTGTTGCAGGTTGTCCATAATAACTTGATCCATTAACAACATAAACACCATTACCATATGCCTGTCCTGATATAGTGTGTGATGATGATGATAAATCACGAGTTGGTGGATACATACGTTCTGCGGTATAACTTACTATTTCATAATAACCATCACCACCTTCAAATCCGTGTGCAACATCAAGATTGGCATTACTATTTAATTCTGCTTTACCACCATTATTTAAATTACCACTTAAGGCTTTATAAATTACAACAGAATTAGATGATAATGTTGTATTATATCCACCTTCTCCAACAGTAACTGTATAATCACCTGGTTGTAAAGTTAATTCATTATATAATTTAACTTCACCCCCACCACCACCTGGAGTTTTTAAGATATCAGATGGTAATGTATCAACAACATCAACTTCATATTCTAAAACAATTAAACCATTTCCACCTGAATTTTGAGATCTTCCAACACCAATAGTTGCATCGATAGTATTTGTATTTGTTGTAATAGTTCCTATAGGTGTTGTTGAAGATGAAGTTCCTTGAATACCTGGTATGTGTTCAATTAATAATGTATCACTCCAATAAGAAGAACCACCGCCTCCACCGAAACCTAGTCTATGACCATCTGAACCACCACCACCACCATACCAACCTGCACCACCTGATGAAGATATTGTATTATATGCCTTACCTCCAAAATATTTACCACCATTACCTCCTTCATTTGAAGAACTAATACCTCCACTTATATTTGTTCCACTTCTAACACCACCAGTATTATGTTTTCCACCAGTTGCTTTAAGTGTAGCTGCATCTGCACCATCTCCTCCACTATCACCACCATTTTGACCTTTATTTTCAAATTCCCCGGATGATGCATCCCATAAAGTTCCAGCACCACCACCACCACCATAACATACATTTTGACCACCACCACTCATCCAACCACCACCACCACCACCACTTCCTGCTATAACAATTGCAGTAGCAGAAGAATTTATAGCAGTGGTTACTATTGTATTCATAACTAAAGCACCATTTGATATTATATCACTATTATTAACAAAAATACCTGATAATCCACCTCCTCCGCCAGATGGAATACTTGAATGATGTGCAACTACACCACCACCCGTCCAACTATTAGTATCTGGTGTATAAACTCCTCCTTGACCAACTAAAATAACCAAATCATTATAATTAGTTATATCTATTATGGTTTTAATGTATGCACCACTACCACCTGCAAAAACAGTATTATAAGGACTACCACCACCACCAGCACCCCAAACATATGCAGTTACTTCTTTAACACCTTCAGGTTTAGTCCAAGTATATAATCCTTTATCAGAACGTGTATCGTCATATTCAAATACTTCAATTTTACTAACACGTTTTTGTTTCATCCCACCACCACCTACCATTAACATATCACATTTCATTTCATTTTCTACTTTAAAACTATGATCACCCGGCAAAAATGTATAATAACTATAAGGTGATGTATAATCTACATCTATATCACTTGATAAACTACTTATAAAACCAATATTACTTTCTACATTTAATTCTAAATTACTATAAGATGATTTAGAATAATTTTTTACTGTTTTATCATCCTCAAATTGATACCATACTTTAAGATCATCAACTACATTAGCAGTTATAGATGCACCAGCATCCACTTTAAATGATACATCATTTGTATCTTTATCAATAACTATATCAAATGATTTTTTAGTATCAACAATTAAAGCATTTATTGTAATTTCTTTAAAGTATTTAACTTTATCAAGGAAATAAGAAACTACAATAGTAGTAGCATTATTCATACGCACAACGAATTCATTATTTTTATTTATAATCTCAACAGGATAAGTAGTTATATCTGCTTTTAATGTAAGATCAAACGATACACTATAATCTGAAATTATTTTAAGATCACTTATTTCTAATGCAATATTTTCACCTTCATAATAATTCTTTTCAAATACACTTTCTATCTTATTCCATTCAAAACCATATTTACCTTGTAATACTTCAGTTGCTTCAGCATCAATTATTCTATTTGTTATTACATCTTGATTAGAATAAGTATTATTATGAATTAAAACATTAAATTCACTTGTGCGATTACCAATATTTTTAAGAATACCTCCATCTACAGGTTGTAAATTATAAAATTCTAAATCAATATTAACTAAGTTATTTACATTTGCAATAACACCAGTTGCTGAAGATGCTTTATAACCAGTCATAAATAATGTATGGTATTTTGTAGTATTTGCAGGTGCTATATCAGCTATAACAGTTGTTAAAGTCTTATTATAAATACGGAAATCTTCAATACCATGAGGTGATAATTCATAATCTACAATATTATCATCATAAATATCACCAATAGTAGCTTTAATTTCTTTAGAATATAGATTACTAGATTCAAGTGTTATTGTAGGTGTGAAAGCAGTTGAAGCAACTAAGGTAGTTGTTGGTACTGTAGTATCTGTATCTAATCGTGCTTCATTTGCGATAGTAGTTGTATAAACTGCGTAAGTATTCGCACTATAATCAATTTCAACCGAATAATGACAATGTGTATCAGTAGATGTTATAGGTGTAGTATTTGAAGAACCTAAAATATTTACAAATAGATTACTAGAATCAAGACCTATTCCTAATAATTCATTATATGGATTATGTTCTGTAATAGCAAATATATAATCTTTAGAAGTTGTAGTTGTATCACGTTCTAACCAGAAGTTAATGGAAAGGAATTGATTATTTAATATATTTGCAGGATTATTGATAGAAATATAAGAATCATCAACAGGTTGAGTAGGATCACCACGCCATACATAACTATAAGGATTTAAATATCCAGGTTTTTGTAATATAACTCTTTCAGGATTTGCAGTTTGATCATAATAATTATAACGAATAATAATTGCACCCGAATTACCAGTAGTATTAAGATCGCCACCTTTACCATATTCATATGTCGTTAATCTACTATATCTTATAATTATTGTTGGGTTATTATATGATAAAGATTCTCCAGTGATTGTAGATGTTGTTCCAGTTGCTAAAGCTGAAATGATGTTAGTAGTACTATCAGTTATTTGTGAAGTAGCAGGATCAATTACATATGATTTATGTGGTTCAAATGTAATAGTTTCTTCAATCATATCAGTTCCATCGGTAACAAATACGGTAGTTGAAATGGTTTCAATAAATTGTATGGTTTCTTGTGCAGTGAATTCATAATAAACTTCATTAATATTATTTTTAACAAGTACAGGTTTAGTTGAAGTTGGTTTAATAATAGTTGCAGGTAATGATGAAGTAATTGGTGGAGTAGATGGTGTAGATGGTTTAGGAAATCTTATAATTACAATACCTGAACCACCTGAACCAGATGTAATTGTTGTATTTGTAGTAGTATATTGATTAAAATTAACGCCCCCACCCCCACCTCCTGTATTATCTATACCATTACCTCCTGTTGTAGTTCCAGCATTTCCACCTCCACCTAAACCTCCACTTCCGTGAGTTCCTTCCCCAGATGGGGTAGGACCATATTTTGAAGTTCCACCACCTCCACCTGCATAATATGTATTAATTCCAGTTATATTTATTTGTCTTCCATTACCACCATCACTTCCTTGTCCTTGATTTGAAACTGTGCCAGAACCATTATTTATAGCTTTTCCAGATTCCCCAGCACCTCCACCACCAGTTGCAGAATAATATTCTTGAGCACCTTCTATTACAAAAATACCACCATCATAACCCTGTCTATAAGAATTACTTATAGTTCCATCAAACAAAGTAATATTACCTATAAATCCATCGCCCACAGATTGACCCGTTGGTCTATCGTGCCAAGTTCCAGTTCCTCCACCACTTCCTCCATCTCTACCAGTTCCGGGTTGTTCATCACCTGTATTTATTCTTGTACCACCTCCACCTCCTCCAATTGCTTCAATAGTTATGCTTCCATTAGATATTGAACTATTAAAACCATTATTTCCAATAGAAGATGTTTGTGAATTGTTAGCAGTTAGAACAGCACTATCTCCACCATTACCTATATTAATAGTATAAGTTCCTGAACTTAATGTTTGATTTTGTAAATATATCAAACCACCAGCTCCACCACCACCTGCATTAGCACCTGCTATTTGGTCTCCAACACTACCTATATCTCCATAAGAAGCACTGCGTTCATATGCCCCTCCTGAACCCCCACCACCAACAATAAGTATATCAGCAGTAACTTCTTTATTAAGATTAAATTGATATTCAGTTTGTCCTGATGCATTATCATAATCTGAATTATATTTGAAAGTATATATAACATAATCTTTGTTATCTACATTGATATCAAATGGTCCAACCATAGTGTCACCTGACATATCTGTAAGTGCTTTAGAACTTAAGATAGTATCGGGTGGTTCTACAAAAGTAGAATCATCTAAGATCTTAATTTCAGGATATTTAAAAGCTTCAAAACTATTACCACCTTTACCATATTCAGTGTTAATTGTTGTGATACTATAATATAATCCAGCACCACCTTTACCACCTCCTAAAGCATTAGCATCTGTTCCTGAACTCGCAGAACCACCACCACCACCAGCATAATTGATAACAGGCGGTATTACATTATCATTTGTAGTATATAATAAATTAACTTGTTCAGCTGTTAATGCTTTATCATATATACGGATATCTGAAATTATCATATTTGCAGGTACTCCATTTTGCCAATTATTATCACTAGCACCAAATTGTAGTGGTTGTGCAGTCGTTGCTGGAACATAATTAATTGTAAATTCTTTATCTAAAATATTATTCATATAAAGCTTAACATTGATATTTGCACCATCTTCACTAAAAACATAACATAAATGATTAAAATCATCTGTTTTCCAATTAACTGATGTTGAACCATATTGATCGGGCATTCCTGTATTTGATTTTATTGGAAATTGATGAATATTACCTGGATTGAGATAATGTGACCATCCTGCAGTATTATATGCTCTTACAGATATTATAGTTGAAGATGTAGGTGCAGCACCATTTGGATTAAACCATAATGAATATGACATAGTTTTTAAACCAAACTTCAAACCTGAAGACTGATCATATTGGAAATATTCATTTCCGTCAAACTTAAAACCATTATCATATTTACCAGCAATCACTTCACTTCTAGAACCTGTTTTATTTGCATTTCCATTATTTTTAAGTATTAAATTATTACCATTGCCACTTATGTCATTTCCAATACTAGTTTCATCAGTTCCTTCAAATTTGTAATGAGCTATTAAAGAATTATCATCTTTAGATATGGTATTTATTTGTGGTGTAAATGATTCATAATAATAATTACCACCAGTGAATCCTTTACCTAATGCTAAAAGAGGACTATGATATTCTAATGGATCTGTTAATACTAATCCACCACCTGATGTTGCAGATGCTATTGATTGTGAAACTAATAGTTCTTTGCCGTATAATTCAATTTCACCTAATGCAATATGTCCAAATCCCCCATTGGTTTCAAATGAAAATGCAAAAGTATTAAATAATTTTCTATCAGTGATTCTATCTGTAGATGATAAGACTTTTTTATAACTATCATTCGCATTAACATAGGTGTTTGTATAACTTGATGTTGTTAATGTTTCAGTATATATCAACTCCCACTGGTTATCTCCGGTATCACAACCGTATAATTTATATTTCATAGGTCCTCTTGTTGCATATGTACTTGAATAATAAGGCATAATAAAAATATATGAATCTATTAATATACTATCGGGCATTTGTATTGAAATCCAATCACCAGATGTTCCAGTTGTTAATGATGCACTACCAATATAATTACCTGAGCTATCATATTGATTTTGCTTAAAATTACCATCCTTTGATTCATTTGTTTCAGGATCAGGTTTGAAAAACATATTTTGTGGTCCCCAATCTAGATCATGTTCTGTGTCTTGATTATAATAACTACCATATTTAATAATATAAGTTCCATCTCCATATGGTGCTCCTGATATAGAATATTGATCAGGTGATATACCATCTAACTTATTCAATAATTTTCTGGCATATATTGAAGGGTATAATCTTGTGACATCATAGATATCATAAAAACCATTACCACCACCTAATACTTTATATATAGATCCACTAATATTACTCATTTCACTTTCACCACCAATATTACCAATATCTCCACCTTTACCAACTTTAAATATATATTCAGTTCCTGCGGTTAATTCGTAATTTTGTATATATTCTACATCAGCACCACCACCACCTGCTAATCCACCACCACCACCACCACCTACAACTAAAATATCAACATTAATATTACTTGTAGGAGTTACTGTATATGTGATATTGGAATCACCAGTTCCATTGTATTTAAGATTTGTATCTAATATATGAATCTTATCCAATTTATTATTCTCTAATTCTAATAATCTAAACTTAGTATCTACAGTTCCTAAAGAATCACTAAAAAACAATTCAGGTTTAGCAATTCCAGAATTATTTACAATTCCATAATAAGTTGAATCTTTACCATAGTTTCTTAATTCACCATTTGGAGTTTTTTCAAACTTATACCAAACAATAAGATCATTAATATGATCTTTATACCCACCATAAGATGCTTCTGGTAATTTAAGAACATAAGAACCTGTTCCTACACCTGATAAATCTACTGTTCTTGAACCAGATGATACTGTTGTAGTTGTAGGAATATTATATAATGATAAATTCTTAACATCTTCTTCAGTAAAACTAGTATTATACATTCTTATATCCTCTAAATATGCTGGTGATACATCTGGTATTGAATTATTATATAATATATTAACATCAGTAGCTGATAAAGCTCTGTTGTATATACGGAAATCGTCAATATATATTGGATAAGCAGAACCATTTAAATTTGCTATATCACCACCAAGAAATACTAGTTCGTGTTGATGATTTTGTAATGTTTTTACAACATTTATGTTATGTGATATATTATCAATAAATAAATTCCATTTACCGAGTTTATCTATGGTCCATACAAATTGAAACCAAGTTGCTTCAGTTAAAAAATTATTACTAGTTGTATATGAACTCGCATTTGAACCGTCTGTATAATAAATAGTTATATTTTTATCTGTATTATATCCTGTCCTCCACAATCCAAATTGATGTGTTCTACTAGCATTAGTTGTATCTCCTTCTGTAGCAGTAGAACAAATACTAAAAATTCTTTGATTTCGATTCTCATAAGCATAACTTGTTAAATTATCCATTTTAATCCACATAGAAAAGGTAATACCAGAACCCGAATTCCAAATATTATATGGATTTACATTATTAAATTTAATAAATTCGTTAGTATCTGCTTTTAATGATTTTAAACCAATTTTTTTTATATTATTATCAAAAGTTATTTCAGAACTACCACCGGATACAGCATTGATATTATTATCAATTGAATTAGTTAGATCTCCATCAAATTTATAATGAGCAATTAAGCCATTAGTTAAATTTGTTTTTCCACCACCAATTAAAACCTTATCAAAGGTTTCATCCGTCCAACCACTAAATGTTGGTGTTAATTCTTCACTTATTGGTGTTAATGCGGTATTACCAATATTCATCATATAAATCTTGGCATTAGTTCCATCATATGTAAAAGTCCAACGATACCATACATTTAAATCAAAAGAAACATTGGTTTCATATGAAACATCATTCAATTTTATATGTTGTTTAGAATAACGAATTATTACTATACCTGAACCACCATTTCCACCTGTTGTATTACCAACATTTCCACCACCACCACCACCACCTAAACCATTAATCCCATCAATTATACTATTATTGTTATTATTATCTTTGTTATCACCAGTTCCACCACCTCCTATTCCACCTACCCCTCCATTATTTGCGTGTTGTCCAGCACTACCGGCACCAGCACCACCTCCTCCACCTCCATAATGAACATTAACTCCTGTAATATCACAACTATCACCAGCACCACCTGCACCTCCATTTGTAAGTGTAGTACCTGCTACAATACCTTCACTTCCATCACCCAAAGAACCACCACCACCACCACCAGCTACATATCTACTACCTGTTCCTTTTGAATTTGCACCATTACCTGAATATGTTGAAGTTATACCTACCCCTTGTATATTAGTTCTTGAAACATCAACACCAGCACCACCTCCTCCTCCTTGTGAATTATTTGGATATCCTGATGTAGTTTCATATATAGTAGGAATACTTGGAATTGTTCCACCCCATCCATCTCCTGCACCGCCACCACCAGCTATTCTATAAAGTGTATCTCCACTATCAACAGTATATATAGCACTAAAATATCCTGGGTTTCCATCGTTAAAATTACCAGAACTACCACCGCCTACTCTTTCAGTAGATTTTGAACCACCTTTACCAACTTTTATTTTATAATTACCATTGAATGTTAAACCTGTTTCATAAATCATATCACCACCACCTCCTCCACCACCATATATTCCACCTGAACCCCCACCACCAACAATTAATATATCGCATACGGTATCTTTGGTAAATGTTATTTCATATTGTGTTTGTCCTGTTAATCCTGGTGAATCACCGGTATATGTAAATGTTTCAACAATGGTATTAACACCAACAGATATACGGTTTGTTGATCCTGATAATATATTGAAATCTGGTGATAAACTTGCATTCTTTGCTATTGTTCCTTCAAGTTTCTTATAATATGAAATTGTAAAACTACTATTTGTATCAGTAATATCTGTCATTGGTGTAGCAGTTCCAGTAGCTTCTATATATGCATTATCATTATTATCAGTTGTAGAACCATTCCAATAATAACTATAAGGACTTACGTGTCCTTTTTCTCTTGATACAGTATATCCTGAATATATCTGTTTAACTTCAAAATCTGATAAAGCTTTATTGTATATACGGAAATCGTCTAAATAACCTGAGAAATGATTTGCTGTATCATTTGTTCCAATATACATTTCAGTAAATGGATCCGTATAATGTGATACATTTGTAGTTCTTGTTTCTATTAGACTTCCATTCAAATATTCTTTAATTTCAGTATTTGTTAATGTAAATGTATGTAAATACCATTGATTTAATTCAAATGCATATCCAACAGTTGATGTACTACCAGTTACACTTCCATATTCTCCACTATCACTATTACCGTCAGGACCATTTCTAATAACTCTTACACGATGTCCAGTATCTCTAGTGTATAACATATATTGGTTTGTTGATGAAGTTGAACCCTCAAAGTTAATAATATAAGTGCTAGTAATTCTTTGATTAATATTAAACCAAATACTAATAGTTAAATCAGTATTTGTTAAATCAATAGTTGTAGGCAATGATAATTTATAATTTAACGTATCATCACTTTCTAATGATTCACTTCCAATTAATACATTTGTTGCTGATGTTGATACAGATCCCGATGTTAATGTCAAATCATTACCATTTCCACTACTATCATTAAAATCCCCATCAAATTTATACCATGCTACAAGATCATTTTCGTGATCTTTATATCCTGGATAACCATCAAGTGAATTTGTATTCTTTAAAACATTCTTTAAAACACCATCAAAATATGGTGAAGTATTCGCATAATTATAAACATAACCATTATCAAATTTTGTTCTATCACCATATATTTGTTTTATTTCGGTTTCTGATAATGTTTTATCGTATATACGGAAATCTGAATAATACATTGTTTTAGTAGAATAACCACCAAGTGTATTACCTGTGTGATTCTCATGAAGAGTTATTTGTTGTAAAGGATCTGTAATTAAATAAGGTACTACTAAATCAACAGATTTAGTTTGAGTTTCTTTTAATGTTCCATCTATATATACTTTTAATTGTAATAGTCCATCATAGTATCCAAAAGTTAATGTATAATAATACCAAGTATTCCAAGATAAATCACCATCATTAACATCTATAAAAAATTGAATTCTACTACCACCTCTATCATTATCTATATTAATCATAAATTTTGGATTACCTGAATCATAACTATACATACCACAATAAATATCATCCCAAGGTTCCGTTGTTGCTGTTCTTAATCCAAACCACATACTTGAATCTCCATCATTTAATGCTTTACCCCACCAAGATATAGTCCAATTACGATTTCCAATAATTTGTGTTATATTTGTAGGCATATATTTAATAGCACCATCATCAGCTACATATGATTTATAATTATCAATAACATCTGTAGTTCCAGAACCTCCTGTCAAATCATAACCATTTCCACTACTATCATTAGTATCATTATCAAATTTATACCATGCTACAAGATTACTTTCGTGTCCTGTAAATATAGGATAATCAGGAATACCTACAGGGTTATTATTCAATTGATACCATAATTTTAAATTATCTTTTTTATCTACAATATCTCCTGTCCATTCACTATATATTTGTTGTATTTCAATTCCTGATAATACTTTATTATAAATACGGAAATCTTCTAAATATGATGGTGAAGCATCACCCGTTGTATCACCACCTACATATATTGTATGATTTTCAGTAGTGAAATCTAATGCGGTTAATCCAGTTTTCTTATTTATCATATGTCCTACACGATTCATACCATCTTTATAAATATCCATTTCTGTTCCACTATATGTAAATACCCAATGATGCCAACTTACATCATTATAATCTTCTAATATATTTGAATTATCACCAATTGTAAAACTCACAGTATTACTTACATCTATTTCTATTATATTTGTAGATACTGTTGATAATACAAATGATTTACCTTCTACAGATTTATCTAAACACTTTTTCCAAAATGCAATAGAAAATGTTGAGGGAAAATCAGTTATAGTATCTTTAGTAATATATGCGTTATCTACATCATTTGCTGTAGATCCATTAAAGAAATACGCATATGGACTTATACGTCCTTGTTGTCTTGATAATGTATAACCATATATTTGTTTTACTTCATCTTGTGATAAAGCTTTATCGTATATACGGAAATCGTCAAGGTAGCCATCATATTCACGACTATCTTCATTTGCTGTCCATCTACCAATTTCAAAATCATAATTTTGTGTTATCGGTGGATACCATATATTTGTAAAAGTTTGATCTAATACACCATTCACATATATTTTTGCAGTATGTTCTTTTATGTTCCAGTTTGTTGATTGTGGTTCTATTACAAATGCTATATGAGACCAAGCTGTATTAAATGCTGGTAGTTGTGTTGTGTGCATATAATTACCTGTAGCTGAATCTTCATTATTAGTTATTATAAAAGTTAATTGATTATTACCATCTCTATGAAAGCATTGAAAAACATTATAATTAATACTTGAACCTGTTGCTGAACCATAAAATACTCTTCCTTGATTAATTTGTCCTCCACTCAATGATTTACACCAAAATGCTATTGTTATTGGTTTTTGATATATAGCATTATAAAGTTTATCAGTATTATCATCTAATACAAAAGAATGATCACCACTACCTGAAAAATAACTGCTTTTACCTATTACATATTCGCTTGAATTTAATGTAGGTGTTCCATTAATAGTTGCATTCCCTATTGTAATCGCTGATGTAGCACTATTTAGACCTAAATTGTTAGCATCATCAAATTTATACCAAACTACAAGATTTTTTTCATGATCTTTATATCCTGGATAACCATCATCAAATGTTTCACTACTAATATAATTTTTAATTGTTCCATCTCTTTTAGATCCAGAATAATCTTTAATATTTGAGGTATTCCAAGGATGATCTTCAAACTTATACCAAAGATAAAGATCATTTGCGTGATTCTTATATCCTGGATAAATTGACATACAATCAATTATTTGTTGATGGGTTAATGATTTCTTCCAAATACGTAAATCTTCTAAATATGATGGTGATGCATCAAATGGTGATGTTAATATAAATATTTTATTATTTGCTAAATATCCTATTTCAGTTGGTGTTAAGGCTTTATTGTATATGCGGAAGTCGTCTATTTGACCATCACCGTCACGGGTGGTCCAGTCATACAATTTACCTAATGTAATTCTTTGCCGTAGATTTGCTGTATTTGTAATACTAACATCAAAATCGGCAATACTCACTCCGTTTTTATACAATTTAAAATCTAATGTTTCAATATCAACTATTACTGCAAAATGATACCATTGGTTTAAATCAATAACATCATCTTTATTAAAAGATGCACTAAAAGCATCTCGTATTGTAAGTCTTCCTTTTCCAGTTTCGGAAGAACCTAAAATTTCAAAACTTTGTAAATACAATGATATCAATCTTCCATATGTATTTTCTGCACTATTTAAATTAAACCAAAATGTGAAACTATGACTGGTATTTTGGAAATTGATTAATGATGTTGGTATATCATAAGATAAATTTTTACCATCTTTATGAAAATCAATTGCTGTTTCAATTTGTCCTGTTGTACTTGAAACACCACTGCTTAATGTTCCCTTATTAGTTTGTGAAATACTATCATAATTTAAATTAGTATCATCATCAAACTTCCATTGTAATATTAAATTATCTTTATCACAATCTAAAATTGTATATTCAGTTACTGGATCTTGATCTACATAAGCATTTACACCTTTACTACCAATCATTAATTCATCAGTTTCTGTGAGTGTTAATGATTCGCTTATTACATTTCCTAATTCTCTACCATCACGATACAATTGGTTAGATGTTCCATCACTTGTAATAGTCCAAAAATGCCAATCTAAATCAGCTTGATTTTCTATTATTTCACTTGTAGATCCTACAGAGAACTTAACAGCTAAATTACTATTTATAGATAAACTTAATTTATCAGTAATTGATAAAGTTTCTTCTGATACTAATTTATCTTGTTTTTTCCAGAAAGAAATAGATAATGGTGGTGTTACATTACTTAATGATGATATTAAATAAGAATTATCAGTTTTATCATTAATATCACCATCCCAATAAAGAGAATAAGGTGAAAATGTTCCAATCGTTTTAGTAATTATAGAACCGGTAGGTATTTGAAGTTCATTTGTTGTAGAATCTATAGCATTTTCTGTAGTTTTTGTAGATGAATAACGAATTATTACTATACCTGAACCACCCGAACCAACGGGATTATCTGGATCTTGATTATAAGCACCACCACCACCTCCACTTCCAGTTCCATCCAAACCACTTGTAGCTTCTCTTACATAACTTGAACCATCCCATATTCTACCATTACCACCTATAACATTACCACCTAAACCTTTTGCAATATCAGTATTATCATATTGACCACCTCCTCCACCACCAGCATAATAACTATTAACACCTGTTATATTTATTTGAACTCCTGTTTTACCATTTTCAACATTTGTATTATAATTTGTATTACCCGCACCACCGCCACCTCCACCTTGATAATTATTCGTAGTATCAGTTGTATTACCAGACGACCCCCCTTGTATATATGTCGTTCCATTCCATAATGTATTTGGTTGTATTGATGAACCTCCTGAATATTGAGTAGTTACAACATTACCTTCTGTTGCTCCACCACCACTTCCACCATCTCTACCATCTGTATAAAGTTCATCATAATAAGTACCACCACCACCACCTCCAAAACCTACTAAATTATAAGAACTTCCTCCCATATTCATATTAACATAAGTTCCATCACTATTTTTAATAAAACTATCTTTACCATCTTGATCAATTCCAACTGTTCCTTGACCATCAGTTAATAATGGTAATCCTATTCCTCCTTTTCCTACTCCTATTGTATATGATCCAGCTTGTAATGTTTGATTTACTGTATATACAACACCTCCAGCACCTCCTCCACCACCCATTGAATTACCACCAGCACCACCACCACCTACAATTAATATATCACATTCAGTATCTTCTGGAAAATTAATCGTATAGGATGTTTGATTATCAGTAGAACCATCGTGTTTAAAAGCCAAATAACAATTACTTGAATCAATTATATTAGGTGCAATAGATGTAATTGGTTCAGTATTAGATTTTTCAAATTTATACCAAGCATATAGATCATCTTTGAATCCTACATAACCTGGATATTTATTAAACTTATATATATCATATACACTTGTTTCTTCTGTTGTTTCAGTTGTTTCAGTTGAACCAGTATTACCACTTGAACCAGTATTACCACTTGAACTAACTCCAAATTCAGAATGTAATTGTAAATTGTATAAAGGTTCATCAGTGTCTTCAATATTCTTAGAAAAATCAGAATATAAATCAGTAAAATTATCACTAATTACTTCATTTAATTTAGTATCACGAATATAAAGATCCATTATTTCACTATCATCTAAAGTTCTATTATAAATAAGTAAATTTTCAATATTATTACCATTAATAGCAGTTTCATTAGTAAATGTAAATGTATTTTTAAACTTTTTACCTATTACAGGAAAATTATCAATATATAATTTTAATATATGAGAATTACCAACATTTTCTATAACTACACATACAAAATAATATCGCGATTCTTGAGTTAATTTACGATTACTAAAAACACTATTTTTATTAGCAGTTTCTGTATAAAATCTTTTACCTTTAATACCAATTTTAAGATCACCATAATTAATTATATCATTATTTACATTATCAATATTTATCCAAAATACAACTGATATTGAATTTTCTCCACTAACATTAATATCAAAATTAGAAATTTTATTATTATATGTTCCTGGATCACCAACAGTAGAATTAATAGAACTATTATTACCTAAATTAAATAATTTAGTTATTTTATCATCAGTTAATAATTTATTAAAAATACGTAAATCATAATATTCTATTGTAGAATCCAAAGTTATAATATCATTATCTGAATCAAATACATAAGTCGGTAAAGTTATATTTCCAATTTTAATATTATTAACATATACAGATTGATTTGTTAATACAATATGATTATATTGTGTAATATCTAAAGTTACTGAACCAATAGATGTTCCATTCATTAAAATACTATTTGTATCAATTTCAAGTTTAATATAATCAGTAGTAGAATAATATACTCTAAATACAATACCATTTCCCTTACACCAAAATGAAATCGTAAAATCATTTTCTAAATCTTGAATAATATATTTATTTAATTCAGTAATTCCAGTTCCAGAATGATTCATATGTTTTTGTGTAATATTATTGGATGTAAGTGTAGTTGTAGTGTCATAGTTAATTTGTTGTATTCCATAATTTTTTAATTTATCAGTATGATTAAACATATACCATAATTGTGGGAATGAAATATCAACATCTTCAATAAATTCGGATTTATTTTTAATATTACCAATAGTTTTATTACCTTGAAGTGCTTTATTTTCAATATATTCCTTAGTAGTTACGGGTGTATCTATTTGATATCCCTTTAACAAACGAGAAATAAATGACATAGCTTTATTTAGTTCTTAACTAATACTAAGGAAAAAAATGTATATTTTAAACTAAGCATATTAATAAGTTTTTCACAAAATTAATATACAAATTATATTGTGTAAAAGATATTATCTCATATAATTTTAATTTATTAAATAATTTATAATGAATATTATAAACAATTTTTAAATTAATATTAGATCCTATTATTATTATTAATTTCATAATATCAAAATAATATAATAAAGACACAAATATCAAACCATCTTCATAATTTTTATTAATTCCACAAAGTAATAATGCAATTTTAAAATTACAATTTAATTTATTTGTAAAATAATAATATAATAATAATTTACGTATTATCATATTATAAAAATAATATTTAATTCATTTTTATATCTAACAAGATACTCTACATGGTATTTTATGTTTTTCACACATTTCACGCATTCCAATACAAGAAAGATCATTTACCTCCTCAATAGCTTCACCATTATCAATAATAATTACAGTTGGAAAACTATTTATATTATATTTAGTTGAATTTTCACGCGCATTATCATCTTTATCTACTACATATTTATGACATTTATCCGTTTTCTTTTGAAATTGTTGCCAAACAGGATCAAAATCAGTGCAATGAGGGCAAGTGGATAAAGAATAATAATGAAGTTCTTTACCAGATGTAAATAATTCTGTATTATTCATTGAATAACACATAACAGCAATTAATAATATTACAATAAATATAGCAATCATAATAAAAAGTTTATTATTAATAAAATTTGTAGATTTAATAGGTTTCATTTTATTTAATATTCATATAAAAATACTTTATAATAAGAAAAATATGACAGATATTATCAATTTATCAACTTTTAATGAAGTTTATTTACAACTTGATGAAAATCCAGATATAGATAATCGGATTTTAGATAAAATTAATAATATTAAAGATATTATTAATAAAGATGTCTATATAAAACCTTCAACTAAAACATTCGTAAAACATATATCTGCATTTAATTGTAGATTTCGTGAAGAAGATACAAAGAAGAAAACGATTATTAGTTTCCTTAATAAATTAACAAATACTAATATTGATATTATATTAGCAAAACTTGAAAATAATATTTCTGAACCATATGATAATGATATTAGAAATGTTATTAATTTTATGAGATTAGATATAAAAAATATAAAAAATTATATACGAGTATTAAAGATTTTTAATGATAATGAAGTTATATCTCAATTAGATATAATTTATAATAAAAATCCACAATATTGGATAACACCTGATGAATATGTGAAAAATAATGTATATTCAACATATTGTCCTGAAGATATTTATTCTAGTTTTAATAAATGGAAAGATTCACAATTAGTTTTAACAGAATTATTATTATTTTACAAAGATATTCATTTTGTTTCAAATATAGCAAAAGATATTTTAAATTTTGTATTAAAAAATTATTCTACTAGAGAATTAATAGATCCTACATTAGAACATTTAATTATTTTATATCAACTAGTTAATAATAAAGATTTATATAAATTAACGTGTATTGATACAATATCATCATGCACAAAATTTAAAATAGAAGAAATTAAAAATAAAATAGAAAATAAATAATAAAAATGATTTCTTATTTAATAAATAGATAATGGATTATAATAAACCAATTATTGCGTATTTACAACAATATCATGATAAAGAAGATAATGTTTTTAAAAAGAATGCTTATAAAAAAGCGATAAAAAATTTAAGTGGTATTAAGATAAATTCGATTACAGATATAATTAATATAAAAGGTATTGGTGTGAAAATTAAAGAAAAAATTGAATATGTTATTGAACATTTTGAACCTGAAACAATTGATGAATCTTTAGATAACATATATGGTATTGGACCTGCTAAATTAAAAGTTTTAAAAGAAAAAGGTATTAATACTTTTCAAAAACTTAAAGATGCTTTAATTTTAGATTCTAAATTATTAAATGCAAAACAAAAGATTGGATTACAATATTATGATGATATAGAAAAACGAATACCTTATGTAGAAATAGAAGATCATGATAAATATTTACATAAAATTATTTTAGAAAATAAAAAAGTAGAATGTATAAATATTGTTGGTAGTTATAGAAGAAAAAAAGATTCAAGTGGTGATATTGATTTATTAATAAAAATTAAAAATAAAGATGATTATATTGGTATCCTTAAAGAAATTGTAGAAAAATTGAAAAAAGATAAATATATTTTAGAAATTTTAGCATGTAAAGATAAAAAGTTTATGGGTATTGTAAAATTAAAAGAATCGGGAATTATAGCAAGACGTTTGGATATGTTGATAACATATCCTGAAGAATATGCGTGTGCTTTATTATATTTTACGGGTTCAAAAGAACATAATATAAAAGTGAGAAATAAAGCATTAAAAATGGGTTATACATTGAATGAACATAGAATGGAGAAAATTAAACCAGATGTTAAAGATATACCTTATTTTAATACTGAAAAAGATATTTTTGATTTTCTTGAAATGGAATATATAGAACCACATTTAAGAGATTAGAATATCGTAAATTAAAATATCTTACATAAATAAAATGGATAATTCCGCAGTAGCAATTTTTATTCTTAAAATACTTTTAGCTATACTATTAATCACTACTTATTTATATATTGAAAAATTAGAACTAACCGGTTGCGAATGTTCAGAACACCCTAACAGACAATTCATCAAATCTTTTAGTATATTTGGTGCTATATTTTATATAATTACAGTATTCGTAAATCCTGCTACTCTTGATTTTGGTACTGCATTTACTTCTATATATGGTGTTCTTGATTTAGTATTCTTTATTATGTTAGGTATATTCTTTTATTATACAATTGATTATGTTCGTTATTTAATTAATGAAAAATGTAAGTGTTCTGAAGATATGCGTAGAGAACTCATTTTAGGCGGTTCTGTTATTGAATTAATTTTAATTGTAATGGTATTTATCGGTAGTATGCTTATTCCTGTAACTAGTACTTGTGTATCAAGTGTAATAGATAATGCTACTAAAACTAGTAATGAAATTAAGAAAACAGTATCAAACCCTTATACTGCTATTTTAGAAACACCTAAAAAACTAAAGAAAACTGCAACTCAATTTAAAAATGCTTCAAAAAGTGTATTTAAAGATGTAAGCACAAAAGTTTTAAAACAAAAGAACTAAAGATTTAATACTCTAGTATCCTTTTTTGATTTCTTACTTTTTTTTCCAACACTGCTATTAATCATTTTAATATCAGCTGTATCTTCAATTAAAGATGTTATTTCATCTTCTGTTATTGTTAAAGTCTCCATCATATTATCTTCAGTTGGTACTAAGTTTATCTTTGAATGAACATTATTTATTATATCATCTACATCTGTTGTTGGATTATTTGGTGTATTAAATAAATTAGAAACCATACCAAATAAATCACCACCCGATGATGCATCCGGTTTATTCCTACTAAATGATGGCATTGTTGGACCTGAAGAACCAAAAAGACCTGAAGAATTTGAAGGACCTGAAGGACCTGAAGGACCTGAAGGACCTGAAGAACCACGCATATATTCCATTGCTGATGCTTCTTGAAATTTTTTCATTAATTCTGGATTCCTTTGTAATACTTCTTCTACTTTAGGTAATTGAGAATTACTAAACATTTTCTTTGTAAGATGAAACATAAAAGCACTTCCACCTAAAGAAATTAATAAACGTAATTCTGGTGCCATATTACTTCCGGAATCTTTATATTTATCATGTAATTCTTCAAATATATCATCATAATCATCAACACTTTCATGAACTTGTTCAGACCAACCATCCAATTCTACAGAAAATGGATTATAACGAGTATTTAAAAACTCACACCCTGTTACAAATCCCATTAACATCTTACGTTGAAATCTAACTGATGCATCTATCTCTTTTTCCCTTTTAATCCTCTCATAACTTGATCTCATCTCATGAATATTTGAATTCATATTAAAATCATAAGGAACTTTTACTCCTTTTGATCTTAAACGATCAAATTGATATAATATCTCTTTCTTTTCTGTCATTTCATCTTGAATTGTTGTTCTCATTTGTTGTTTTGGTTTTTGAATATCATCAATTGAAATTTCTGAAAAATTATCAGAATTACTACTTGCACCCATACTAGATTGTTTAAAAATATATTGATTATTATCATTACCTGTCTCACTTTCTATTTCTTCCGCAATACTAGCATCTTCACGTGATGACATACTTAAAACATCATCAGATATTCTAGATTTATTAAATAAAATATTATCATCTAAAATATTGATTTTATTATTTGGAAGATTAAAATCATTATTAATTTCAAATTCCATTTTATACATTAAGAATAGATAAACACTTATATAACTTACGCATTTTATATTAATCCCGCTTCTTCTGGATTTTTATATCCACCCGGTAAATTACTCTTTTTTGTTAAAGGATGTAACCAACTTTTTTCATTTGTTAATTTATTTATATAATATATTACACCTGTACAATTTATTTTTATATTACGACTACGACCTTCAACCCAATCACTATCCTTTTTTAAATCTGGTTGAAAAATTACTTTCTCTCTACTTCTCATTTGTTTTTCAAAAGAACTTAATTTAGTTTTTGGTTCTATAGGATTTTTTATTTGTTTTTCAAAAGAACTTAAAAGAAAATTTGAAAATCCTAATTTAGTTTTTAGTGAAGTAGGATTTTTTATTTGTTTTTCAAAAGAACTTAATTTAGTTTTTGGTTCTATAGGATTTTCTAATTTTCTTTTTTGAGGTTTATTATAATATAAATTATTATATTTATAAATTTCAGGTAAATATGTTAAAATACAAGAAATAGACATATATTTTAAACCTATTTTACTAAATAATTCTCTTAAATTAAACTTTTTTATTAAATAATCACTATTTACTCCTGGATTACTTTCTAATTCATCAATTATATTATAATATAAACGACTATTATAAATTACATTTATGTAATCTAAACATAATTTACGATCATCTTCACTTTTAAATTCAGTAATATCATTTATTACATCTATTTTATTAAACCATCCTAAAATACCATCATCCTTTGTATGTCTTGCTAATACAAATGACATTTTACCATCTTGAGGTAATTCATTATCCATAATATGTTTATAACTACATATTGCTCTTCTACAATTATTATTACAATTGTTATTAAAAAAATAATAGCAACGATCTTTTTTACACACTTTTTCTATTAAATCACTATTATCATTCACATATATTATTTCATTTGTTTTTGTATTAAAATAATGTTCTACACCAAATTTACCACATTTACACCTTTTCAAATAAATTTGTTCCATTTTATTTATATACTATAATCTGTAATCATTTTTTATACACTATAAGTATTCTCAACTGTATTATCTTCCCTTTCATTTATCCTAAATATATTTACAATATATTCACCCAGTCCAATTACTGTATCATAAATACCTCTATAATCATCATTTATTATTAAATTACAATTATCTATCTCTAAATTACATCCCGATTCTATTGGATTATATTCTATACTAAATGTTTTACCCACTTCATATGATACTTCATCCTCTAATAAATATATATTACTTACATTTTCATTTATTAAATTTGGAACTGTTAATGTTGTATAACCTAATCGTAAAAATCTTAATGTTTCTTCGGTTTCACCATCTAAATTACTTGCTTTTATATTTATTTCACTTAAATATTCATTTTCTGGAAATAAATCTGCTATTGAATAACTATGAATACTATTATCTAATATTGTAAATACATCTGTTCTATCAATAAATGATATTTTTATATTAGTATCATCTGTTATATTTTTTACTGTAAATATATTACTATAATTTTGTTCTGATGTAGTATCTACCAAATAATAATATAATGAAGATTCTTTTAATATTGGAGCATTTCCTATTATTCTAGATTGTGTTGATTTAGGTTTAAAATAGTTATTATTTGATTTTATATAATTTGTTATTTTTAAGTTACCTGTTTCAAATGAATTATATTCTTGAACTGTAAATGTTATTTTACTTTTTAATGCTTCTGATAATAAACTATTTGTTATTTCCGTTCCAATTGTTGGTTTCTGCCATCCTACATTCATCCATTCTAATATTGGAATTGTTATTACTTTCGGTTTAATTTCAAATATTGCGTATTTTGAAAAATGTTCTAAACTTACTTGAACCGTATTTGTTTCTGGATTATAAAATGATCCTTCTACTTGAACCCATTTATTTTCAATATCATCATATGTAAAAATAGCATATATACTATCAGGATCTGCTTCACCTGTTTGAGTTTCTACTTCTATTTCTAATACTACCGCTACATTAGCTGTTCCATCTGAATCTGTTGCTGTTAATTCAATTACTTTACTTGCGGTTGTTATAGTTTCTACAGTATCTAATTCTATATTATCTATAGCTATTGTTGTTGAATCTTCTACATCAGGTGGTATATAACTATCTTCTGATAAATATGATGCTTCAATATTAACGGTTTCACCAGTAGTTGTAGGTGCAATTACTAACTCAATAGCACCTATATCTAATATGGTTTCTACTGTAGTATCAATTGTTTCAGTTATTGTTATAGGTGTGCTATCAAAACCTTTAATAAATGTTACTGTTTCTGTAACACTATATCCAGATAAATTATTTGCAGTTATATCCACTGTTTGTATTGTATTACCTGATAAGAATAAATTAGATAATTGATAAACAGATGATGTATTTTCTGGTAAATATCCAAATATAGAATTACTTTCTATATCAAATGTATTTGGAATACTTACATTTGTAATTGTTATAGGAGTAGTATCTGTAATAAACTTATGTCTAAAAATATTATTAAATGTTATTTTATGATCTGCATTTGCTTCTGTTTCATCTATAATATATTTATAATTACTTGGTTTTGTTAATAATATATCATTCGCTCCTGATTGTTCAGTAATACGGTATATATATTGATATTCACCATCTACAGTTAATATCATATCAAATGTTTCATCTCTATATTTATTTGTTAAAAATAAGTTACTATTAATAATTCTATAATCATTTAGATATAATGGTGAATATAATACATTATATAAATTGTTTATTGGATAATTTAAATAATTATCTGTTAAATTAATTTCATATGATGGAATATCAACATTTGATGCTGTTAAAGTATCATAACCTAATTTAATAAATCTTAATGTTTCTTCAAATGATTCTCTTTCTAAATTAGAGGCTTTAATTGTTATTTCAGTATAATATGGTGATTCTTCTGTAAATATATTAGAATGATAAGAAACTGGGGAGGAATCGGAAGAGGAATCAGGGGATGGTATTCCTGTTGTATCAATTTTATAAAAATCATTTAAATCACTACTACCATTGAAACCACCATATATATATATATCTGTTCCAATTGCTACCATAGAATGCTGGGCTCTTTTAGTAATACCACTTAA
>TARA_B100001778_G_scaffold78418_1_pt1 | contig 25588 bp, 19 predicted proteins | sample TARA_B100001778 | Tara Oceans TARA_B100001778 (sample SAMEA2623826) | marine metagenome | biome: marine biome (ENVO:00000447); feature: deep chlorophyll maximum layer (ENVO:xxxxxxxx); material: "saline water (ENVO:00002010), including plankton (ENVO:xxxxxxxx)" | depth 40 m
AAAATTTGGGAAGTATCCAATACAACTCACGCTGAAATAGTTACTACTAAAAATAATGTAGCGGGAAAGGAGATATGGAATGATTTGGGTAATGGATTATTATATTCTTGTGAGGTAATTGATAGAAACAATTTAGGTTTATATACTTTTCAACTATCATCTTCAGCAGTCTCAAAAATTAATGGTTTGAATGGCGGTTATTTTATTGTAGGGAATTCTATAAGCTGCGAATAATTATTTTTTAATTATTATTTTTGTGTCAAATTATGAAAAAAGTTTTCTCTCTTATTTTTCTTATTTTTCTCGTATCCTGTAAAAAGAATTTTATTCCATCCGATTCCTCTGAGATTAGCATCAAAGATTTTAAAGTCGAAGAAATTGATTTTAAATACCTAATAACCAAATCCAAATTTCAATATAAAAATGAAAATCAACTTATAAATGCTACCTTGAATACAAGAGTAGAGAAAGGAAATAAAATATGGTTTTCAATAAGAGTAGCGCTTGGGTTTGAAGCGGTTAGAGGCCTTATCACTAACGATTCACTGTTTATTATGGATCGAGTGAATAAACAGTTTTATAAGTCTTCTCCTGAAGCTATTGAAAAAGAGTTTAAGATTAAACTTACTTATAATCAGATAGAATCAATATTGATTGGAAATATGATTGAAAACTATTCCAATAAAGATAATATTTTAAGAGAAGGTGATTATATAAAGATTGAACAAAAAAATAACTCTATTCAAACTCAAAATGTGATAAACCTTAGAAGCTCGAAGGTTGAAAAGATTATTGTATTTGATGAATTAACAAATTATTTGTTGACAGTAATATACGAGGATTTTAAACCATTGGGAAAATTGATGTTTCCAACTCAACATTCATTTACTTCTATTAGCTATGCTGAAGATAATTCATTACCATTAATTACTAATATCAGTTTTAATTATAATAAAGTTGAAAGAACAAATAAAACACTAAAATTCCCATTTAATGTCCCTTCCAAATATGAAGTTAAGGAGTTGTAAACTTTTTTTTCTTTTTTTTCTTTTTTGTATTCATACAGGGGTTTCTCAGCAGACTAGAGAAAGTCTTGAACGTGAAAAAAATGAAAATTTAAATAAAATACAAGAAGGACAAAAAATATTAAAAGAGACTGAGATTGTCAAAAACGCTACATTAGGAAAGTTAAATGTTGTAAAAAGACAAATAAATTCTAGAGTTAGATTTATATCAAATTTAAAGAATGAAATCAATTATATTAATAAAGATGTTGTAGACCTTAATTTGGTTATCAATTTTCTTGAACGTGATTTAAGTAAGTTAAAATTGGAATACGGAGAAATGATTTATAATTCATATAAATCAAACTCCTCATTAAACAAAATTATTTTTATTTTTTCATCTAAAACATACAATCAATTATTTAGAAGAATACAATACTTGAATCAATACTTTGAGATAAGAAAGAACCAAGTCAAACAAATAGATAAGGTTTCTATGCAGTTAAATAATCAAAAGGATAATTTGATTAATAAAAATAACGATAAAAAAAACTTACTAAGTCAAGAAATTGATGAAAATAAAAGTTTAGAATCATTAAGAAAAAAACAAAACAATATAATTCAAGACCTCAACCGAAAACAAAAGAAACTAAAAAGAGAAATTGAGTCAAGAAAAAAAGCTCTTAGAGAACTAGATAGACTAATAGCTAAGGTTATTAGAGATGAGCTAAGAAAAAAAGAAAAGGATACTTCTTTAAATATAGAAGATGATGATATAACAGAGGCCTTTGAAAAAAATATTGGTAAATTTGAGTGGCCAGTAATTTCCGGTTTTATTTCAAATAAATTTGGAGATAATAATCATCCTATTCTTAGAAATATTAAAATAAAAAATGATGGTATAGATATTCAGACAAAAAAAGACTCGAGAGTTAAATCTATTTTTTCTGGTATTATCTCTACCGTTGCTTTTATTCCAGGGATGAATAATGTTATTATTATAAAACATGGAAATTATTTTTCATTATATGCTAGACTCAAAAATCTAAAAGTAGAAAAAGGTGATATAGTAAAATCTGGTGACTATTTAGCAGATGTAATTACAAATAATGAAGGAACTACTGAATTACATTTTCAAATTTGGAAAAATAATATAAAGTTGAATCCTGAAAAATGGATATATAGAAAATGATTTATATATATTTACATTAATATTATTATTTTGAATTATGAAAACATTTTTTGTATTAGCTATGCCAGGAGGTTGGGAATTATTAATAATCGCATTGATTGTTGTTATTTTTTTTGGTGCCAATAGAATTCCAGAAATATTTAGAGGATTTGGTAAAGGGATAAGAGAATTCAAAGAAGCTTCGAAAGAAATACAAAAAGAAATAGAGAGTGATGATTCAAAGGATAAAAAATAGTATATCCTTATAAACCCATCTCTTTTCTTATTTTTGTTGCAGATATTTCCTTGATATCAGTTGGGGGAACGTGTTCAATAATTTCATAACCAACTCCTCTTCCATAATTTATAGATTCAATGTCAGGAATTATAATTACTTTAATTCTTTTTTCATTGATTTCTTTTGAATAGTGTTTCGAAACATTTTCTAAAACTTCTTGAGGGGAAAAGGGATTTTTATCATCTGCTTCTACATCTCTAATGCACACCAAAACATTTTTACCTTTTGATAGTCTTTGATCTATCAGCCATTGATGCCCTTTATGCAAAGGTTGCCATCTTCCAATAAACATTGAATATTTCATAGATTATAATTTTATATATTAGAAATAATTAACCAAATAACCAAGAAAGCCAGCCAGCAGATTTTTCATCACCTTCGGTTTCAGATTTTATAACAGTTACAATTTTGTCAGGACTTAATCCAATACAATTTCCTATATGACCAAGTAAGAAAGATTCATGTTTATGAATTTTTCCATCTGCTTTGATAACTTTAATTAGATCTCTAATTAAACTTTCTTTTTCTTCTTCTTCTAAAGTTTTAGAAATTTCAGGCCCATAAGTTGAATGAAATTTTTGAAAAAAACCTTCGGTATTTAAATCTTTTAAATTACTGTATTTATACTTATTGTAAACTTGACTTTTTGTAATATTATATTTTTCTTCATCAACAAAATCCCCATCTACTTTAGCCATCTTAACAAAGCACATACTTACTCCTTTATTTACTAAATTATCTGAACTCATAATTTTAATTTTATAACTACTTAAATTTATATAAAAAGATTTCCATTAAGAAGAAAAGACGAAAAATAAAAATGTATTCTTCTTATATTAATCGTTATTTTTGTTTATTCAAATTAATCTATGAAACAGAAAATAATTTTTTCAACACTGATTTTATTTTACCTATTATCTAACTGTAGTTCTGATAATCAAACATCAAATAATTTTCTTCCTAATGCAACAGGTACAGAAAGTGAAATGCTTATTGTGATGGACTCTTCTAAGTTTAAAAATAATCTTGGAAGATCATTGATTAACGTTTTTGGTGAAAATATTTATGGACTTCCACAACCTGAGCCTTACTTTGATTTAAAATACATAAGGCCTAATAATTTTAATAATATATTAAAATTTGCCAAAAACATTATAATTACTTTTACTCTTGAAGGAAATAGCCCTTCCTCAAGACTACTTAGAAAAGAATTTAATCAAAGTTCAATAGAAAAAATTGAGAAGGATACATCCCTATTTATGATGATTAAAAAAGATCAGTATGCAAAAGGCCAAGAAATCTTATATCTTTTTAGCAAAGATGACTCAACATTATTGGGGCATATCAAAAAAAACAAAAATAAACTAAGAAACTATTTTGAAAATAGAGTAATAAAGAACGTAAATAAAAAAAAGTTATCAAATACTAACAAAAATATTTCAAAAGATTTAATTAAAAGGTTTGGATATAATATTACTGTTCCTTCTGGATTTAGTATTGGTAAATTAGATTCGCAATTTGTTTGGTTAAGAGAAATTGATCCCGAATTAGAAAAAAACATATTTATATATTTCGAAAATTATATTTCAGATGAAATTTTTTACAAAAAAAATATTGAAGACTTTAGAAAGAAAATTAGTTTAAAATATCTAAGAGATATTGAAAATCCTTCAATATATATGACATATCAAAAAGAGCTTCCTTTTTTGAAAAAAGAAGTTAATTTCAAGAAAAGATTTTCAATAGAAACAAGAGGACTATGGAAATTAAGTGATATTTCTGGTGGTGGCCCTTTCTTAAGTTATACCTTTGTAGACAAAGATTCAAATAGATTATATTATTTGGAAGGTTATGTTTATGCTCCAGGCTCCAAAAAAAGAGATTTAATGAGAGAAATTTATTCGATACTTTGGTCATTCAAAATTTAAGTTGATATATGATTGCATTATTAAAAGGTGAAATAATAAAGGTAGACCCTACTTACATAGTACTTGATGTTTCGGGTGTTGGTTATGAAGTAAAAATTTCTTTAAGGACTTATAGTGAAATTAAAGATTTAAAAAAAATAGAAATCAATACTCATTTACATGTTAAAGAAGATGGGCACACATTGTATGGGTTTTTTTCTATATCTGAAAAAATAATTTTTTTAGATTTAATATCTATTAGTGGTGTTGGTCCAAGTACTGCTATGATGATTTTATCTTCTCTTTCTGCTTCAGAATTACAAGAAGCAATATTAAATGGAGATCTTGAAACTATTAAATCCGTTAAAGGAATTGGATTGAAAACAGCTGAAAGAATAATATTAGAATTAAAAGATAAATTGAAAAATAAAGATTTTGTGAAAAGTGATGATAATTTTTCATCTCAAAAAAACAATACTTTAAGAGATGATGCGTTAAATGCTTTATCATCTTTAGGAATTTCTAGAAACATTTCTCGTATAAAAGTGGATCAGATTTTAAAGGAAAATGAAAATGTATCACTTGAAAGTTTAATAAAAGAAGTTTTGAAGAAATCCTAAATGATAAATAGGATTGTTTTGAATAAATTTTTTAAAGTAATATTCTTAATATTTTTCTTTTCCTTTTATTATTTTGAGATAATAGGTAAAGAAGATATTCATTATTTTGATTTTGCTCAAGATACAACCATTTATGATTCAATAAAGAGTAAAGAATATATTCCTTCTATTTTTTCGACATTTAAATTGAAGGATAGTTATAGTAATTCTTTTAAAGATTTTTATTCCAGCAATCTTTTTTCTCTTTCTCCAACTAGCATAGTTAATAATTTAAAAATTGATACATCTATGATATATACATTTACAGAATCTATAGGAGATATATCATATAGACCTATTATTGGTATACCATTTGAAAAATATAATAATTATCAAACCAAAAACCTAGTTAAAGAGAATTGGGGAAAAAAATCTACTGAACTTGACGGGGAAAACAGTTTAGAAGGAAGAAGATTGATTCCTAAATTATTTATCCCTCAAGTTTTTGATAGAATCTTTGGTGGCAATTATATCGATTTATCAGTAAATGGATTTGTAAACCTTGATTTTGGAGGAAAATTACAAAGAATAGAGAATCCTTCTATACCTATAAGACAACAAAGAAATGGTGGTTTTAATTATGATCAACAACTTAACTTGAATATTCTAGGTCAAATTGGAGAAAAATTAAAAATAAGTGCAAATTTCGATAACAATAATACTTTTGATTTTCAAAATAACTTAAAACTTGATTATACTGGATATGAAGAAGAAATTATTAAAAAAATTGAAATTGGAAATGTAAGTATGCCAATAAATAATAGTCTTTTAAGGGGTGCTCAAAGTTTATTTGGTATAAAAACAGAACTCCAATTTGGAAAATTATTTATTACAGGTATTTTATCAAGACAACAAGGAAAAAGCGAATCAGTAAAAATTGAAAATGGAGCTGAGGGAAGAAATTTTGAAATTTTATCTTCTAATTATGATGAAAACAGACATTTTTTCTTAGGACATTTTTTTAGAGATAACTATGAGAATTGGTTAAGTTCTTTGCCACAAGTTATTTCTGGTATAAATATAACTAGAGTTGAAGTATACATTCTTAATAGAAATAATAATACGGAGACTTTAAGAAATTTTTTAGCATTAATGGATTTAGGTGAAGGATCTAAAATTCATAAACCTGATAACTTAAATATAGGTAGTGGTATTGGTGGGCCTAATGATAACAGTGCTAATGAATTATTTACTTCTTTAATTAATAATTCAAATTTAAGAAATATCGAATCAGTTAATGAAATAATGAAAAATGATTTTAGTTTGGTTAATAGTATTGATTTTGAAAAAGTTACCTCAGCAAGAAAATTAAGTGATTCTGAATATAAAATTAATGGTGCATTAGGATATATTTCTTTATTAAGAAAATTACAAAATGATGAGGTTTTAGCTGTATCATATGAATATACCTACAATGGTAAGAGATATCAAGTTGGAGAATTATCTGAAAATTATCAAAATAGAGGAGATGATGAAACTATTATTCTTAAACTATTGAGACCTTCAAGTATTAATACTTCTATTCCAACTTGGAAATTAATGATGAAAAATATTTATAATCTTAATTCTAATCAAGTTAATAGTGAAGGATTTGAATTAAGAATTAATTATAGGGATGATGCAAATGGATTTGATAATCCAAGCTTAAACGAAGGAATTTTAACAAAAGATAAACCTCTAGTGGAGTTACTAGGTCTTGATAGGTTGAATAGTAGTAATGATCCTCAAAAGGATGGTAATTTTGATTATGTAGAAGGATATACAATTGACTCAAATACTGGTACTATAATTTTTCCTGTTCTTCAACCTTTTGGTAACAACTTAAGTTATTATTTTGAGAAAAATAACGAAGAAAATCTTAAATCTAAATATGTATTTGATGAGTTATATAATCTTACTCAATCTGATGCAAAGAAAGTATTATCAAAAAATAAATTTTATATAATAGGTAAATATAGTTCTGGTTCTTCTAGTGAAATTAGTTTACCAGGTCTAGATATTGCAGAAAATTCAGTTGTAGTAATGTCTGGAAATATTCAACTTGTAGAAGGTAAAGATTATACTGTAGATTATAATTTAGGGAAAATAAAAATAATTAATACTGGAATTTTAACCTCAGGAAAAGATATAAGTGTATCTTATGAAAAAGCTGATTTATTTAATTTTCAAACTAAGTGGTTATCAGGTACGAGAATGGAATATAAGTTTTCTGATAATGCTAGTTTAGGCTTTACATTATTACATTTAAATGAACGTCCAGGAGGAATAAGTAGATATAGTGTTGGAAGTGAACCTATAAAAAACACTAAATATGGTTTTGACCTTAGTGTTTTTCAAGAGAGTAAGTTGTTAACTAAAATTATAGATTTTGTCCCTTTACTTGGAACTAAAGAAATATCAAATATTAATTTAAATGCGGAATTTGCACAACTGATTCCGGGTACTTCTAATAAAGTTAATGGGGAGGGAACAACGTATATAGATGATTTTGAAAATGCAATAGTTCCTTTAAGTTTAGGAAGTTCATCTCAAATTTGGAAATTAGGAACAACTCCAATAACCGATGATAATAGATTTGATTTAAGTAATCAAACAACTAATAATTTAGGTTACTCATATAAAAGAGCCAAAATAGCTTGGTATGTTATTGATAATATATTTTATATTAAAGGTGGATTTTCTTCTTCTGCTCCTAGAAATCTTACTAAAGAAGATTTAGAAAATAATTATGTAAAGGCAATTTCCCCACAAGATATTTTTAGACAACAAGATAAAAAGTTAATTAATACCAATTTATCAACATTTGATATTGCTTATTTTCCATCAGAAAGAGGTCAATATAATTATAATCCTGATTTATATCCATCTGGATTATTGAAAGATCCAAAATCAAATTTTGGTTCTATAACTAGAAATATTTCCAATGATGTTGATTTTGATAAAACTAATATTCAATATTTAGAGTTTTGGATGATGGATCCGTTTATTAAAGGTGAAAAAGGAAAAGTGATTGACGGTATTTTTAACAAAAATAATGAAACAGGAGGTGACCTAATTTTCAACTTAGGAAATATTTCTGAAGATATAATGAAAGATGAAGTTCATGCTTTTGAAAATGGTCTTTCAAAAGATTCTAATTCAAGCAATACAATAGAGAATGAATGGGGGAGGGTAACATCAAAACAATATTTGACTAAATATTTTGAAAATGATAACTCTCTTAGAAAGATACAAGATGTAGGTTTAGATGGTTTAAATGATAATGATGAAATAAATTATTTTAGAGAATCATTTTTAAATAATGTTTCTTTGACATCCGAATCGTCTATTAAAATTAAAGAAGATGTTTCAGCAGACAATTTTCAATATTATTTAGGAGACAACTTTGATTCTGAAGATAAAAAAATTATTGAACGGTATAAAAATTATAACGGAATGGATGGGAATACCCCCTTAGCATTTGAAGGAAATTTTGCTGCTCAAGGATCTCCTTTTCCTGAAAATGAAGATATTAATGGAGATAATACATTATCAAATACCGAGAAATACTATGAATATAAAATATCATTAGAACCTGAAAATTTAAAAATAGGCTCAAATCATATTGTAGATAAAATTGTTGACCAGTCTGGAGAGGCTACCTGGTATCAGTTTAGAATTCCAATAAGAGATCCAGATAGAATTCAGGGTAGTATATCTGATTTTAAAAATATAAGGTTTATAAGAACGTATCTAACTAATTGGGAGGAACCTGTTGTTTTAAGATTTTCAAAATTTCAGTTTGTGGGTAGTCAATGGCAAAAATATGAATCTTCTTTAGTCGAAAAAGGATTAAATGAAATACCTGAGTTTTCTTCCTCTAATTTTGAAGTTTCTGTTGTGAATATTGAGGAAAATAGTATTGGTTCAGAGGAAAAGTCTCCTTATGTAATTCCTCCTGGAATAAAAAGAGATATTGATAATACTACAATTGTTCAAAGAAGGACCAATGAACAATCTTTACAATTATGTGTAAATGACCTTTATGATGGTGATGCAAGGGCAGTATTTAAACAAGTTAATTACGATTTAGTAAACTATGGTAGGATTAAAATGTTTTTACATGCGGAATCATCTAATGGGGATTTAGTTTATGACGATGAAGTTAGTGCAATTGTTAGAATAGGATCAGATTATAAAGAAAATTTTTATGAAATAGAGATTCCATTAAAGATTACACAACCAAATCTAATCTCAAATCAAGGAAATATTTCAAGATTAGTATGGCCTGAAGATAATGAACTAGACCTATCGATAAGTGAACTTTTTGCTATTAAATCACAAAGAAATAGATTAAATGTAGATAATAAGATTCCATATTCTAAATTATCTGAAAATGGAAAATATAAAATTTCAATAGTTGGAAGACCTAATATTAGTTCGGTACTTAATATTATGTTAGGAATAAGGAATAATTATAGTAAAGATAGATCCTCTAAATCAGTATGTGTTTGGTATAACGAATTAAGAGCTACTGATTTTGATAAAAAGAAAGGATGGGCATCAAATGTTTCTTTAAATATGAAGTTAGCTGATTTTGCTGATGTAAGTGGTTCAGTAAGATATACATCAGTTGGTTTTGGATCGATACAACAAAGAATTTTTGAAAGGACAAGAGAAGAGAATTTTCAATATGATGCATCAGCAAATATTAATTTAGATAAATTTTTACCATCAAAATCAGGTATTAAATTGCCATTATATATTTCTACAGATAAGAGTAAGATTACGCCATATTATGATCCTTTAGATAAAGATATTCCTTTAGATGCTTCTCTGTCTTCTTTTCAATCTGAAAATGAAAAAAAAGCTTATAAAAACTTAGTAGAAGAAACTAGAGAAAGTAAATCTATAAGTTTGAATAATGTAAGAAAGGAAAGAATGAAAGATTCTAGAGTAGATTTTTGGGATATAGAAAATATTTCCACAAGCTTTTCTTATAGTGAAACAAAAAATAAAAGTATAAATCTTGCCTCTTCGGAAACAAAACAACATAGAGGAAATTTAACTTATAATTATTCTCCTAAAGAAAAAAATATTGAACCATTTAAAAAGATTAAATGGTTAGATTCTAAATTTTTAAAATTGATAAAAGATTTTAATTTTAATCCAATCCCATCAAATTTTTCTTTTTCTGCAGACTTAAACAGAAGTTATACAAAAGATCAATATAGAAATTCAGAGCTAAGTGTAGAAAATGTTGATCCAATTTATGAAAAATATTTTTCTTTTAATAGATCATATAATTTGCGTTGGAATTTGTCTAAAAGTTTGAATATAGATTATAATTCTGTAACAAATGCAGTAATTGATGAGCCAGAAGGTGAAATTGATACTAAAGAAAAGAGAGACTCTTTGTGGTATAATCTAAGAAAGCTAGGAAGAACAAAAAATTTTCAGCAGAATATAACTGTAAGTTATAAACTACCATTAGAAAAATTACCAATTACTGATTGGATATCTTCCCAAGGAAGGATGAATGTAAAATATTTATGGGTAGGAGGATCTGTTGCTCAATCTGATACATTAGGTAATACTATTAATAATAATAGGGATTATTTATTTAATGGAAAAATTGATATGATTAAACTTTACAATAAAATTCCTTTTTTGAAAAAATTTAATAAAAAATCAAAACTTATTTTAGATGATTCATTAAAGACGATATATGATAATAAATTTCTCAAAACAATTATGAAATTAATTATGTCAGCAAGATCATTTAATATTAATTATTCAATTAATGGAGGAACTACTTTAGCTGGTATTACAAATTCTCCAAATTTATTTGGCATTAATTCAAAATTTAAATCTCCAGGATGGGATTTTGTTTTAGGATCTCAAAATTCAAATATTAGGTTTGACGCATCTGAAAATAATTGGTTAACTGAAAGCTCATCATTAACTAGTCCATTTTTACAGGTTAGATCTGAAGATATTACATTAAGAGGTAGTATTCAACCTTTTGATTTTTTAAGAATTCAATTAGATGCAAAAAGATCTTTCTCTGAAAAATTCCAAGAAATATTCAGATTTGATGATTTAAATAAATCATTTGTTTCATTAACACCTTCAAGGTCGGGTGACTTTTCAATTTCTTATATTTTAATTAAAACAGCATTTACCAAGGATGATGATCAAAATAATTCTTCTATATTCAATACTTTTGTTAACAATAGAAAAATTATTAGGGATAGACTTAATGGAATTAATTCAATAGGTGAATACGGTTTAAATTCTCAAGATGTATTAATTCCAGCATTTGTATCTGCTTATTCTAAATCAGATCCACTTGACATATCTTTGAATCCATTTATTAAATCTCCACTTCCTAATTGGAGAGTTGATTTTGCTGGGTTATCAAAAGTTAGTTTTTTAAAAGATATTTTTTCATCAATCACTATAAGTCATTCTTATCAATCTATGTATTCAATAAATAATTTTGTTAGTTCGTTATATTATGATGAAAATATGGATTTTTCAAATAATTTTTCAAATTATCCTCTTGCATCAAAACAGTCTGAAAATGGTTTAGTACCATTTTATGTTATTAGTCAAGTAAATATAGTTGAAAGGTTTTCTCCTTTGTTAGGTATCAACGTAAGAACGAAAAATAATTTAAATGCAAGGATTGAATATAGAACTGAAAGAAACTTGAATTTAAATTTATCCAATTCCCAAATTTCAGAATTGAAAAACTCTGATATATCATTCGATTTTTCTTTTACAAAGTCTAAATTGAAATTGCCATTTAAATATAGAGGGGAAACTATTATTTTAGATAATGATATTAAGTTTAGGATGAATCTTGTCTTAAGGGATACAAAAACAATCCAAAGAAAAATCGAAGGGGAAAATATTTTAACCAATGGTAATTACAACTTCCAACTAAGACCAAATATTAATTATTCAGTTAACAATAAATTAAATTTAATCATGTATTATGAAAATACAATTAATAAACCAAGTGTTGCAAATTCCTTTCCAAGGTATTCTTCCTCTTTTGGTGTAAAATTAAGATTAAGTTTATCTCAATAGAGTTTATATTATAAAAATTAGATATTACTTTTGGGAAATTTAAAATACTATGGATCCAAACAATTTGAAATATACAAAAGATCATGAGTGGATTAATATTGATGGAGATTATGCTATAGTTGGAATTACAAACTTTGCTCAAAAAGAATTAGGAGATATTGTTTTCGTTGAAATTGAAAGTTTAAATCAAGAAATTAATTCAGGTGAAGTTTTTGGATCAGTTGAAGCCGTTAAAACAGTTTCTGATCTTTTTATGCCTATAACTGGCAAGATTGTTGAAATAAACGAAAAAGTTGTTGATAACCCTGAGCTTGTTAATTCTGATCCTTATGGTGAAGGATGGATGATTAAAATTAAAATTTTAGATCTAAATGAAGTTGAAAGTCTTTTGGATCTTAAATCTTATGAAGAAATATCTGGATAATTTTTATTTTAATTTATCTTTTAGTATTATATGGATTCTTTTTAGTATTTTTTTATTCTTCATAAAGATTAATCCATCTAATGTTCCTTCAATCTTGTTAGGTGACAAAGTTTTTCATTTTATTATTTTTTTTGTTATGGCTTATTTATTGCTTAGGACTTTAAGATATAGCAAAATAAATTATAATTTTAAATCAAAAATTACCCTATTAATATCAATATTAATATTTAGCTTTTTGATTGAGTTAGTTCAAAATTTTGTAAGTTATAGATCTTTTGAACTATATGATATTTTTTTTAATTTCTTAGGAATTTTTGTTTGTTATTTTGTTAAAATAAAATGAATTAGTATCATTACATATAGTTTTTTAAAGAAATATATTATATGGAATTAAAAAAGAATCCCAGCGCTGATTTAGAAAAGAAATCAGCCCTTTTTATGAATATAGGTTTGTGTGTAAGCTTATTACTTGTAATTACTGCTTTTGAATGGCGATTTTATGATAGAGGGTCAGCTATGGATTTAGGAAATATTGAAGATGATTTTGAAGATCTTTTGGAGATTCCTCCTACCGAACAACCACCACCACCACCACCTGTTATACAGCAACCTGAAATAATTGAGGTTCCAGATGAAGAAGAAATTGAGGAAGAAATTGAAATTGAAATTGATGTAGAAATAACTGAAGAAACGGTTATTGAAGAAATTGTTTTTGAAGAAGCCCCTGAAGAGGAGGAGGTTGATGAAATTTTTACTATTGTTGAAGATCAACCGCAACCTCCTGGTGGAATGGGTGCTTTTTACAAATATGTTGGAACTACATTAAGATATCCTGCTCAAGCCAGAAGAATGGGTATTGAAGGCAAGGTTTTTGTTCAATTTGTAGTTGGTAAAGATGGATCTTTAACTGATGTCCAAGCTATCAAAGGAATTGGAGCTGGTTGTGATGAGGAAGCTGTTAGAGTAATTTCAAGAGCAAAAAAATGGTCTCCAGGTAAGCAAAGAGGAAGGCCAGTTAGAGTAAGAATGATTTTGCCTATTACTTTTAAATTAGGAGGTTAGTTTTTAAAGTACATTAAAAAGTATTTCCTTTATTTTTTCTAATTTTTCTTTCATTTCTATCACTTTATTTTTTATTTCCAATTCACTAGTTTTTGACCCAATTGTATTTATTTCCCTTCCTATTTCTTGAGAAATAAAAATAAGTTTTTTACCATAATGATTTTTAGATTTCATTGTGATTAAAAAGTTTGATAGCAAACTTTTTAATCTTTGTATTTCTTCGTTAATATCTTGTTTTTCAATATAATAAAGAATTTCTTGCTCAAGTCTATTTTCATCAATTTTTATATTAGTACTAATATTTTTTAATTTTTTTTTTAATAACTTTTCCTTTTTGTAATTAGAATTTTTGTCAGTCTTAATTATTGAGTTTATACAAATATTTATTTTATTTATATTTCTTTTTAAATCTTTAGCTAAATCTTGTCCTTCTTTTTTTCTAAACTTATTAAATTGATTAATGGCTTCATTTATATATGGTAGAATCTTATTATAAGTTATTTTATTCCTTTTTGAATTATATGTAATAATGTTATTTAAGTTAGATGTTATTTTGAATAAATCTTTTTCATAGGAATTATTTACTGATTTGGAAAGACTTTTTAGTTCATTATATTTTTTTCTGAAAATATTTTTATTTATCTCAATAGTATTATTTTTAGTTTTTTGATTTACTGAAATTGATAAATTTACTTTTCCTCTTTTTAGATTTTTTTTTAATAAATTAATTATATGAATTTCTTTATTATTTAATTCTTTTGGTATTTGATTTTGTATATCAAAATATTTTGAATTTAAAGATTTAATTTCGATCTCAATAGTCTCATCATTTATCTCAACCCTTTTAAACCCATAACCTGTCATTGAAAGTATCATAATTAATTAAAAACTATATCCTAGTGAGAAATGTAATTTTGGTTTCCCTATTTTATAATCTTCAATAGGCTTAGCAAAATCTATTTTAACATAGTAATCCATAATTAGAGATTGAACTCCCCAACCAAAACTTGATAACCATGGGTTTTTTGAATTTACAACTTCAGCATCAAATACTGATCCAGGATCATTGATAACCCAGATGTTTATGCTATTTTCAGTATTGAATGGAGATTTTCCAGTCCAGGATGATCCAATGTCAAAAAAGCTTATTAATTGTAAATTTTGAAGAAAAGATGATGATACTTCTCTATTAAACAAATATTTTACTATTGGGATTCTTAGTTCTGTAGTAAATTTTAGAATTTTATTTCCTTGAAATTTATTATAATTATAACCTCTAAGATTATGAAATTCAGCATAAAGCACATCTGAATTATCTAAGCCACTACTAATTTTCAAAGGATCATATTTAGCGTTTTCTTCTTTTTTTGAAAATAAAGAATTTTGAACTCCCCCAAGTAGAAAATATTTAGGGTTATTTCCAAAAAAATTACCATAATATAAATTAGATGCTAGAGTTATTTCTTTATGTATTTTTTGATAATGATTTATATCAAGAAATAGTTTGTTAAAATTTTTTTCTTTTGCTTTTGTCGAATTATAATTATCTATTCCGATTTTTAGCTTTGTACCTTGTTGTAAGTTCATTGCAATTTTTTTGGTGTTATCAAAAATAAATCTAGTTTTTATTCCAATATAATTGAATTTGCTTTCAGTTAGATGGGGAAGAGGGCTCGTATTAACTACTCTATAATCAAGATCATTGAATTGGGAAAAATGATATTCAGGTGAAATCTCAATTCTTGAAAACCTTGAAATAGGATAAGATGACACTAAAAATATAGAATTATAATGATATTTATGATATAAATATTCTTCATCATTTTCTAAAAAAATTAATTTCCTTTTAAACCCTAGTTTAAAATCAGTTCTTCTTTTTAAATAACTATATTCAACAAAAATGTCTGGACTCTTTAAATTTCTAAATGGCACATAAGCATTAGCATATAATTTATGATTTTCAAATAAATCAATTATATCAACTTCAATTTTATTTCCAAAACCTTTAATTGGATCAATAAATAAAAATGAATTAAAATTATTTTTAATTATAGAATATTTATAATCATGAGACGTGTAAGCATTTGAATTTCTTTGAAATTTCTTATAATTTGAAATAATTGATGAAACATTATTATAACTATTTTCTTGTTCAAAAATAAAATTATCTACATCTTCATAATCAATATCTTCTTTAATTTTTACAGAATCATCTTCATAGTTATAATCTATTTTAGGAAGATTTTTGTTTAATAAATTTTTTTTAATAAGAAATTTTTTACGATTAGTTTCGAGAGTGAATACATTATTGTTAAAATTAAAATTTTCATAATAATAATTCTTAATACTACCTTCATTAATTAGGGAAGCAATTAAAATATTTTTTTCAAAATCAACATCATAATCCAATACATCAGAAAAAAAGTTACTGATCTGAAAAAATGATTCATTTCTTAAATCATATTTAAATATATTACTAATTCCCTTGATGTCGCTTAGATAAAATAATTCATCTACATTTTTTGCAAATGGTTTTGAATCTTTACTTACTGTTTTAGTAATTTGTTTTAGTTCTAGTTTAGTGGTATCTAAATGATATAAAAAAATGTTATAGTTATCATCTTTTATTTGTTTTATACTGTAATCTCTGTCATCTAAAAAAGGACTTTTCCGATTGGAACTAAACAAAATAATATCTTGATCGGGAATAAAAACTGGGTCTATATCATCCCATTTATCATTTGTGATTTTTTTTATATAGTTTTTATATGTACTCAATAAATACAAATCACTTTTTCCTTTTGATGAAGCGCTAATTACTAAAAGGTTAGATGAAGAATTAAAATTAAAACTGTTTATTTGATCAATATTTTGAAGTTTTTTTATTTCTTTTCTTTTATTTGAAAAATCATAAATTAATAAAATATTCTCTTTTTTATAATATGTTATTATTCCTACCTTATCATTATCAATCCAATTAAGAATTGGATAATTATTAGCTAAATTATTTGATCCGGAATAGATCTTTTCAATTTTATTATTAATTAAATTTTTAATAAAAACCTTTTGTTTATTATCATCTTTTATAGAATATAGAATCTTATTTCCTTCAGGGCTTAATTTAGTTTGAGTTGAGTTGATATCATCTTTTTTATGTTTAATTTCATTTTCTCTGTCTGGAAGTTCATATTGAGAAATTAATTCTTTAGAATTATCAATATAATAATCTTGCCAGTTTTTTAATAACACATTAAATGATATACCTAATGTAGACTCAAAGCTTCTAGGTGTATTTTTTATGATTTTTGAAAGATTAAATACATTAGACACGCTTGATTTTCCATAAGTATTTATTATATAATTCCATATACTTTGACCAATTATTGGTGCTTGATTTTCTGTGATTTTAGTAATTTTTTTAAAATCTGAAATTAAAAAGTAATCTCTCATATAATTGTCCATCTCTTGACTCCATCCTTCAGCTAGGTATTTAGATGCGCCATTAGTAAACCATTTTGGTAAATAAATTGAGGAAGATTTGCCAAACCTTTGGGTAAAACTTTTTTCACTATTCATCATATCATTTATTAATGAATTTGAAAAATCATATTTAAGTTTATTAAGAAAATTTTGTATGGTTCCAGGAAAAAATGTAGTAAACTCTAGTTTAATGTTTGTTTGAATATTAGTAGTCAAAAAAACCTCTTTTTCATTAATTCCTAAATTACTTTGATTTAAATCTGAAGCTGAATTAAATATAAAAATTTTTGTTTTAGAGTTCGGATAGTGTCCAATAAAATTAGTAATAGAATTAAAATTATTTTCCAATTCTTTGATTGCAATTTCTGCATATCTTTTTCCATTGTCATGATAATAAATGTTAAAGTTTTCAGAAGATAAATACTTCCATTTGAACAATTTGAATTGAATCCTATTTTTACCATAATCATTATATATGGAGGATTGAGATCTTAATTCTATATTAATAAATATAAAAATTAAAAAAGAAAAAAAATGGAGAAACTTGGACATAACTACAACATCAATATAACGAAATATATCTTTTTATGTTTATTTCTCTGTTAATGTTTTTATTATTTTGGATATTATCGATTAATATTTTTGTACAATAGGGAGCTAAACTTATTCCTTTTGAACCTAACCCATTAATTATTCCTATTTTTTTATTCGAAGGATGAAATCCAATGAATGGTCTTCTATCCTTAGTTGCAGGTCTAATTCCTGCTTGCTTTTTAATTATTTTATAATTACAATTTAATATTTTTTCAATTTTATTTTTTAATTTATTAATTCCAGTTTCACTGACTTTATCATTTAATATTTTCCAATTATAAGTAGAACCGACTGAGTATATATTCTTATTTTTATTAGGAATAATTAATATAGACTTTTGAATTATTTCATTAATTTCATGGGGCATAGAAATATTTATGTTTTCGCCTTTAACTAAGTTAAAAGGTAACCATGAAAAGAAACTAGATTCATTCTCATAAAACCCTCTACATAAAACTAAATATTTAGTCTTTTTTTTAATTATTTCTATATAATCTTTTGTTGATTTTATATTAGTTGATTTTATATTTTTTTCAACGTAAATCTTTCTAGATTTTAAATACTTGCGGGTAAGTAAAAGAAATTTTTTTACATCTAAATAACCGCTTTTATTAGTAATCACACCACCTAGATTATCTTTCAAAAAATTATATTTAGATTTATAATCTAACTTTTGAATATATTTTTTGTACGTTTTAGATTCCATTTTCAATTCCCAATTATTTGAATCCTTTTTACTTGAAAATGGTCGATAAATATTTTTTTTATATAAGAACTTTTCATTCAATTTTTTTTCTATTGATGTATAAAAGTTTTCTGTTTCATTAATAATTTCATTTGAATTCCATGTTTCGACAAAATTTTTTCCTGTTATTGGATTATATAATCCAAGAGCTGATTTTGATGAGCTTTTTTTATTTGAATTATTAATTACTAAAAAATTAAAATTCTTTTCAATAAGTCTCCAGCTTAAAACTGATCCAGTAATCCCTTGTCCAACAATTATAAAATCATAATTTTTGCCCACAAATTATAATTTAAACTTTTTTAGTAGAAATTTGTAGAATAATTTAATTAAATGTTAAAAATAAAATCATTTACATTCAATCCTTATCAAGAAAATACATATATAATTTTTGATGATTCGAAGGAAGCAATTATTATAGATCCAGGAAACTATGATCCTCATGAAAATGAATCAATATCTAAATATATTGATGAAAATAGACTTAGCTTAACAAAAATTATTTTGACACATTGTCATATAGACCATTGTTTAGGTAATAAATATTTAAATGAAAAATATGATGCTGAACTATTAATTCCATTTGATGAAAAGGATATGTATAAAAATGTTCAAAATATTTCGCAATTATTTGGTTTTCATAACTATTTACATTTAAATGAAAGTAAATACTTAAAGGAAAAAGATAAAATAGAATTTGGAAATATTGAGCTTGATGTTTTATTTCTTCCTGGTCATAGTCCTGGTCATTTAGCTTTTCATTGTAAAAATGAAAATGTATGTTTTAGTGGTGATGTTCTTTTTTTAAATAGCATAGGAAGAACAGATTTGCCAGGTGGGGATCATGATACTTTAATTCATAGCATTAAAAATAAACTATTTTTGTTAAATGAGGATACAATAATTTATTCGGGACATGGACCAAAAACTATTCTGAAAAACGAAATGAACAATAATCCTTTTTTAATATGAAATTTATTTTTCCTTCCTTTTTTACCATTCTTAATTTATTATCTGGATTTATAGGAGTTTTATTTTTGATAAATAAAAATTATGACTTAATTGAGTATTGTATTTATTTATCTCTTATTTTTGATTTTTTAGACGGTTTTATAGCAAGAAAATTAGATGCGACATCTAATTTTGGCAAACAACTTGACTCTTTTGCTGATTTAATATCTTTTGGTTTTTTACCTAGTTTAATTTTATATGACTGGTTTTCAATTAACTCCTCTATTGATATTTATAAATACTTTTCAGTATTAATTCTTTTATTTGCTTCCTTAAGATTATCAAAGTTCAATATTGATAATAAACAAGAATTTTTATTTTTGGGTATTCCCACACCATTAGTTGCTTTATTTTTTAATTCTTTAATTTATAATTCTGGAACTTATGATAATTTCCTTACGCCTGAATCTTTGCTTTTATTAGTTATATTTTTTTCAATAATGATGATAGTTAATATTAAGTTCATTTCTTTGAAATTTAAAGATTTTTCATTTTTTAAAAATATTCATAAGTATACCTTATTATTCACATCTTTATTTTTATTATTATTTATAAAATTGGATGCCTTTCCAATAATTGTGATTATATATATTCTTATTTCATTATTTTATTTTTCCATTAAGAGGAATGAAGGAAATTAAAATAATTTTTTAATTACAATTTATTCTATGATTTTATGTTATAAAAAGAAAAAATTGTTGACAAAATTTAAAATATTTTTTTTCATTTTAACATTTCTTTTCGAAATTAAAAGTGCTTCATCTCAAGAGTCTATACTATCAAAAGGTGATTGGATTAGAATTGGAATTACTAAAAGTGGTGTTTATAAGCTTGATAAATCTTTTTTTGAATCCTACTCATCTAAAATTGATGTTGAAAAGATAATCCCCAATACTATTCAAATATTTGGAAATGGGATTAATGGTCCTTTAAATCAAAAAAATGATGCTTTAAAATTTAATTCACCTGTTGAAATGAAAATTGATTTTATCGGTGACGATGATAATTATTTAAGCAATGATGAATATATACTTTTTTATGCTGATGGTCCTGATAAAGTTTCATACGATTCTTTACAAAAGAAAATTAGTTATATAAATAATATTTATAGTGACACATCATTTTATTTATTGACATTTAATCAGAAAGAAGGTAAAAGAATAGAATCTAATATTTCAATAGAAGATTATTTAAATATTATTGATTTTTCTTCACAAACATTTATTTATGAAAATGATTTAAATAATATTCTTCAATCAGGAAGAGAATGGGTAGGCCAATTATTTGTTAATGGAGATTCAAAAAAAATTAATATTTCTTCACCTAATCTATATGATGATAATGTTTCTATAATATTAAAGGCTTTATCCAGGTCAACAGATAATTCTAAATTTGAAATTTCTGTTAATAATACTAAGGTTGCTGAATTAAACCTTGAAAAAATCAATGAAGATTTATATGGAGAAAAAGTTATTTTTTCATTAGATACATTTGAAATAAAACCTAGTGACATACAAAACTTAAGCCTTTCAATCGATTATTCAGGGACATCGAAATCATTAGCTTATTTAGATTATATAATTATAAATTATAATAGTAAACTTATCTATGATTCAGGTCAAAAATTTTTTAATAATTTAAGTGGAATTGATTATGATAAAATACAATTTAATATATCAACAGATTTAGAGAATTTAAAAATTTGGAATATAACAGATCCATATCATGTAAATGATCAATTATATAATAATGATATAGGAAAAAATACTTTTAATGTTAATTCAAATAAATTTCAAGACTATATAATATTTACTTATAATGATTTATTGATTCCTAGCTCACATAATTATGCTTTTGATAGTAATACTAAAACTAGAATAAAAAATATTTTATCAGACACAAATGTGGAATTATTAATTATTACAGATGATTTGTTCCTTTTTGATGCAAACAGATTAGCAAATTTTAGAATTCTTAATGATAAAATAAATTCAAAAGTTGTTACTGTAAATGAAATATACTTTCAATTTTCATCATCTGTTCCAGATATTTCGTCTATTCGTAATTATATAAAATATTTATATGATAAATCTTCTAAAAAATTAAAATATGTTTTATTATTTGGAGATGCTTCATATGATTATAAAGATAGAATTTCTAATAATACAAATTATGTACCTACTTATCAATCAAGAAATTCTACAAATAATATTTATAGTTATTCATCAGACGATTTTTTTGGATTTTTGGAAGATGATGAAGGTTTATGGTCTGAAAATGTTTTAGGTGACCATAATTTAGATGTTGGAATAGGAAGAATTCCAGTAAATAATAATTTGGATTCAAAATTAGTTATAGACAAATTGATAAGATATAGTACAAATAATGATTTTGGAAATTGGAAAAATGATATATACTTAATTGCAGATGATGGTGACTATAATATTCACCAAATTAATGCTGAAAAACATTTTGATTTAGTTGATTCAAATAATCCTCAGTTTAATATAAAGAAAATATTTATAGATTACTATAAACAAGAATTAGTTGGAGGTGTTAAAAAGTCAATAGATGGGAATAAAAGGTTAAATGAGGCTATTCGACAAGGTAGTTTAATAATAAATTATATAGGCCACGGAAATGAGTTTTTATGGGCAGAAGAGAGAATTTTAGATGAAAATTCAATTGATAATTGGACAAATAGATCCAAAATTCCTCTTTTGGTTTCAGCAACTTGTGAATTTGGAAAATTTGATAATCCTTTGATTACTTCTGGTGGTGAACTAATGATTAAAAAAGGAGATGGTGGTTCAATAGCATTATTTACTACTACTAGACCTGTCTTTTCTCAAACGAATTTTTTATTAAATGATCAGTTTTATAAAAATGTATTTAAAAAAGAAAATAATAATTTTCTAAGATTAGGTGATATATTTAAAATCACAAAGAATAATAGTTTAAGTGGCCCCATCAATAGAAATTTTTCTCTTTTGGGTGATCCTTCTATGGTTCTAAATTATCCAAAATTAGATATCGAGTTAAATATACCAGATAGTCTTTCACTAGATACTCTACGCGCTTTGGAAAAATATTCTTTTAAAGGAGAAATAAATACTAATGGAAAAAAAGTTGATAATTTTAATGGAGAAGTATTTATTGATTTTTTTGATAAATTATCTGATAAGGAAACCTTAGGGGATGAAAGTGACCCTTTTTATTTTAGAGAGTGGGATAAATCTATATTTAGAGGTTCATCAACTGTTAATAATGGTAATTTTAATTTTGAATTTGTAGTGCCAAAAAATATTGAATATAATTTTGGTAAAGCTAAAATTACTATGTACGCAATAGATAGTATTAATCAAATAGATGCGAATGGTTCTAATATTGACTTTAGCATAGGAGGAACTTCGAAGAATTTCTCTGGGGATGAAAATCCACCTAATATTAATATTTATTTTAATGATAGAAAATTTAAGTCAGAAGATAATATAGGCTCAAATGCATTACTTATAATTGATCTATATGATGAAAATGGTATTAACATTTATAATTCAGATTATTCTAATAATATAGTTGCAACTTTAGATGATAGTATTGATTTTGTTTTAAATGATTATTTTAGATCTCTTAAGGATGATTTCAAAAGAGGGACTATAATTTATCCTATTGAAAATTTAGCTTTTGGCAAACATAAGCTTGAAATAAAAGTTTACGATACTTACAATAATATAGGTAAAGAATCAGTTCTATTTATTGTTACAAATGATTTAAAGATAAGAATAAATAATGTCATGAATTATCCAAATCCTTTTTCGGAATCAACGTCATTTAGATTTGAACATGATAGGGAAGAAGAAGATCTTGAAGTTTCAATTGAAATTATTAATTTAAATGGAAAAGTTATTTTTAACAAATCTGAAATTATTGAAAACTCAAACAAACTTGTAGAAGGTATTTTATGGAATGGGAAAAATTCAAATCAACAAATAGTTTCTGATGGAATATATATTTATAAATTGCAAGTTAAAAGTTTATTTGATGGAGCAAAAAATCAATTTTATAAAAAAATTATAAAGAGAAATTTATAACATGAAATTATTTATAATAAATTTATTATTCATTTTTACTTTTTTTAGTATAGAATCAATTTCTATATTTTCTCAAGGTTCATCTTCAATTTTATCTGGTCAAGATACTTCAAGAAGACCCATTATTACTGCTGTTCCTTTTCTTTTAATTTCACCAGATTCAAGAAGTGCTGCAATGGGTGAGACAGGGGTAGCTACATCTCCGGATATAAATTCTGTCCACTGGAATAATGCTAAATTATCATTTTTAGAAAAAGATTACGGTTTCTCTGTTTCTTATGTTCCATGGCTAGGAAATATTGTTGATGATATGTCTATTTCCTATTTGTCTGGATATTATAAATTAGATAATATTCAGTCTTTTGGTTTAAATTTAAAATATTTTGATTTAGGTGAGATACAGCTTACTGATAATCAGGGTTTATCACTTGGTATTGAGAACCCAAAAGAATTAAGTAGTTCAATTACTTATTCTAGAAGACTAACTGAAAACTTAGGTATTGGAAGTACATTTAGATATATATGGTCAAATTTATCAGGAAGTATATCTGGTTATTCAGATGCTAAATCTGGATCTAGTTTTTCAGTTGATATTGGTTTTTATTATAAAAATGATATAACAATTAATGGTAAGGAGTCAATTATTTCTTTTGGATCTCATATTTCAAATATTGGAGGTAAGATTACATACGGAAGTGTTTCAAACCTTGATTTTATTCCAGTTAATTTTAGAGTTGGAAGCTCATTAAAAACATATTTTGATCAATACAATTCATTAACATTTGCTTTGGACTTTAATAAATTATTAGTTCCTTCACCTCCCATTTATGAAACGGATGATCAGGGTGATTATATTATTGACCCAATTACTAATAAGCCAAAAATATTGAAAGGAAAAGATCCAAATAGATCTGTATTAAGTGGTATTTTTTCTTCTTTTTCTGATGCTCCAAATGGATTTCGAGAAGAACTAAATGAAATTACTATATCATCAGGATTAGAATATTTATATAAAGATCTACTTGCTTTAAGGGCTGGTTATTTTCATGAAAATAATGATAAAGGTGCTAGAAAATTTATTACAATGGGAGCTGGAATAATTTATAATAATTTTTCTGTTGATTTTTCATATATTTCTACTGTTGAACAAAACCATCCTTTAGCAGAAACAATGAGATTTTCTGTTGCATTTTTATTTGATAAAATAGAAGAAGACGGAAATGAAGATTAATTTTTTTCAACTAAAACCCCAACCGATTTAATTCCTAATAGGTTTTCCTCTCTCATCATTTGATAAATATGAATCGAAAATGATGAATTTCTTTTTAAAAAAAGATTTTCAATAATTTTTTCTTCTAAAATGAAAGTTTTGCTAATTCCATTTCCTATTGGCTTTCCATTTTTTTCATCAAAAAGAATCATTTCATTTAATTCTTTTTTAGCAATAGTGTCTATTGAATCTAAAATATGATAACTATAATAAAAGTTCTGATAAGGATATTCAATATCATATCTTATGCTTAATGAAATATTAGCATTATGATCAATATCTTCAGTTGAAAAACGATAAGTACAAGAAAATTCTGAATTCCACCCATTATCATCAAAATGTAAGAATTTATGAATTATTTTATTTTGATTGCAAGAACTTATAATAAAAAAAAGAATTAGACAGCTTATTAAATTAACTTTCATCCTTTTATTTCATTAAATCTTTACCAATATCTTTTCTATAATATTTACCTTCCCAATCTATTTTTCTTGCTAATTCATATGAAACTTGTAATGATTCTGATATATTCTTACCAACACCTGTACATGCTATTACTCTTCCTCCATTTGAAAGTATGTTTTCTTCTTCTTCTGTAGTTCCTGCATGAAATATGATTGAGTTTTTGATTTCTTTTAAACCAGATATTTTAAACCCTTTTTTATATTTTTCAGGATATCCTTTAGATGATAAAATTACAGTAGATGTAGTTTTTCTATCTATATTAATTTTTGTGTTTTTTAAATCCATGTCAATGCATGAAAGTAAAACTTTTAAAAAATCATTTTTGATTCT
>TARA_B100001778_G_scaffold48153_1_pt1 | contig 24625 bp, 18 predicted proteins | sample TARA_B100001778 | Tara Oceans TARA_B100001778 (sample SAMEA2623826) | marine metagenome | biome: marine biome (ENVO:00000447); feature: deep chlorophyll maximum layer (ENVO:xxxxxxxx); material: "saline water (ENVO:00002010), including plankton (ENVO:xxxxxxxx)" | depth 40 m
TAGAATATTTAAATGAATTAGGTATTTCATCTTTTTCTCAAGCTAGAATAGTATCAGGATTAAAATCTTTTTTTAAATTTCTCATTTTAGAAGAAAAAATTTCTAAAGATCCTATGGATTTAATTGAATCACCAAAATTAAAAAGAAAACTCCCTGAAGTATTATCTCTTGATGATATTAATATTTTGTTAGGGAGCATTGATTTATCTAATATGGAGGGAGTAAGAAATAGAGCAATAATTGAAACTCTGTATAGCTCAGGTTTAAGAGCATCAGAATTAATTAATTTATCTATTCAAAATCTTTTTTTAGATGTTGGTTTTATTAAAGTTATTGGAAAAGGATCAAAAGAAAGATTAGTTCCTATAGGTAAACATGCAATAAAGCATATTAATATTTATAAAAATGAATATAGAAAATTTAAAAAAATTAAAAAGGGCAATGAAGGGTTTTTATTTCTTAATAGATATGGCAGAAAACTTTCAAGAGAAATGATATTTTTAATTGTGAAGCAAATATCAAAAAAGTCTTTATCAAATAAAAATGTTAGTCCGCATACATTTAGACATTCTTTCGCTACTCATTTGATAGAAGGAGGTGCAGATTTAAGAGCAGTTCAAGAAATGTTAGGTCACGAATCTATCACAACAACTGAAATTTATACCCATCTTGATAGAGAATATTTAAAGCAAGTTATAAAAGAATTTCATCCTAGGAGTTAATGGAATTATATTTGCATCATGTACAAGTTAGTAATTAGGCCTTTACTCTTTTTATTTCCTCCTGAATTTATACATAATTTATCATTTTATCTTATTAAGATAATTTGCAAGGTTCCCTTTATGACTTCTGTTTTAAAAATTTATTTTTCTTACAATAATAAAAGTTTACATAAAAAAATGTTCAATTTAAATTTTAAAAATAGTATTGGCTTAGCTGCTGGATTCGATAAAAATGCACTTTTGATTAAAGAACTTGCATTATTTGGTTTTGGTCATATTGAAATTGGAACTGTTACCCCTAAACCTCAAAATGGGAATAAGAAACCAAGGTTATTTAGATTAAATAGTGAACAATCATTAATTAACAGAATGGGCTTTAATAATGATGGTGTTGAAATAATTGCAAAACGATTAGTAAATTTAAATACAGATTGTATTATTGGAGCTAATATTGGAAAAAATAAAGATACTTTAAATGAGGATGCATGGAAAGATTATCTATTTTGTTTTAAAAAACTTTTCCACTTGGTTGATTATTTTGTGATTAATGTCAGTTCTCCAAACACTCCTGAATTAAGGAAATTACAAAACAAAAATTTATTATTTGATTTATTAAATAATTTACAAAAGGAAAATAAAAAACATAAAATTAAAAAACCAATTTTGTTAAAAATTTCTCCAGATTGTTCTTTAAATGAAATTGATGATATCATCACTGTTGTTAAAAAATCAAAAATTAATGGTATTGTAGCAACAAATACTTCAATTGATAAAAGTATTCTATCTAATCCTAAATATTTTGAAGAAGGAGGAATTAGTGGAAAAAGAATACATAAAAAATCTACCGATATTATTAAATATATTTCAAAAAAAACAAATGCTAAATTACCAATTATAGGTGTAGGTGGTATTTCTGATTATAAAACTATGATTGATAAATTTAATGCAGGAGCTTCTTTAGTTCAGGTTTATACAGGATGGGTTTATGAAGGACCAAGTTTAGTTAAAAGAATGAATAAAATTATGGCAAATGAATTGTCAAAAAATTAATCTATTTGTTTAATTTGTAAAAAAAAAACAATGTCTGATAGTTTTTATAGTAATGAAGAATTAGATGATCAAATTTCTGATTCAAAAACCACTAAGGATAAAGTTAAAATAGTATTTGGATCACTTTTTCTATTTTTTTCAATATTTATACTTTTTTCTTCTATCTCTTTTTATTTCACAGGTAAATTAGATTTTGATCTTATAGTATCAGATGTTTCTATGTTAGATGCTGGAACAGAAGTTGAGAATTGGTTGGGATATTTTGGAGCTTTTATATCTCATTTCTTAATTTATGAGGGCTTTGGTATTGCTTCAATCCTTTTAGTTCCTTTATTTCTATTTTCTGGTTTAAGATTAGTATTTAAAGATTTTAATTTTTCCATTTCTTATATCACATATTTTAGTATTTTTTTTATAATCTGGATTACTTCATTAATGGGCTTTATTTTAACCATATTAGAGAATAATGAATTTCTTTCATTCTATTCAGGAAAGATTGGTCATAATTTAGCTTTATTATTTCAAAATTTATTTGGTTTAGCTACTCCTTTAATTTTATTACTATTGCTATTTATTTTTCTTATATATCAATTTAAAATATATTCATTTTCTGTTCCTATCTCTTTGTTTAATTTTTCATTTTTAAAAACTAAAAGTTCTATTATAGAAACTGATAAAACTGAAGAAAAAATAATTGAAGATGAAGACATTGAAGATAAAAATATTGAGACTGAAAATAACGATTTTGATAAAGATAAGGAGATAAATGACTTAGATGAAAGTACTGACGAATTGAATATAAAAAAGGAAAAAATAGATACAAAAAAAACTCCTTCAGTTGATGATAAATCTTTAGAAGAAGAAAATTCAGATAATTTAGAATTAAAAGTTGAAAAATTTGATGATCCTGAAAGATTATCAAAGATTGATATATATGATCCAAAATTAGATTTATCTTCTTATAAGTACCCGAAACTAGATTCTCTAAAAGATTACCCTGACAAAAAAATTCAAGTCTCAAAAGATGAATTAGAGTCTAATAAGGATAAAATAGTTGAAACTTTAAAAAATTTTAAAATTGAAATTGCAAAAATTAAAGCTACTATTGGACCAACAGTGACACTTTATGAGATTGTCCCTGAAGCAGGCATTAAGATTTCTAAGATTAAAAACTTAGAAGATGATATTGCTTTAAGTTTGTCTGCACTTGGAATTAGAATTATTGCTCCAATACCTGGTAAAGGAACTATTGGAATTGAAGTTCCAAACAAGAATAGACAAATGGTTGATTTGAAATCTGTAATGACAACTGAAGCATTTGTTAAAAGTGATTATGATTTGCCTGTAATCATGGGTAAAACAATTTCAAATGAAGTTTATGTTTCTGATTTATCAAAAATGCCTCATATATTGATTGCTGGTGCAACAGGCCAAGGAAAATCGGTAGGATTAAATGTAATGTTAGCTTCACTTTTATATAAAAAACATCCATCTCAGTTAAAGTTTGTATTGGTTGATCCAAAGAAAGTTGAACTAACATTATTCAATAAAATTGAAAAACATTTTTTAGCAAAACTACCTGATAGTGAAGAAGCCATTATAACTGAAACAAAAAAGGTTGTTCATACATTAAATTCATTATGTATAGAAATGGATGTTAGATACAATTTATTAAAAGATGCACAAGCAAGAAACATAAAAGAATACAATGAAAAATTTGAAAAAAGAAAACTGAATCCTAATGAAGGCCATAGGTTTTTACCATATATAGTTTTAGTTATTGATGAGTTGGCGGATTTGATGATGACCGCTGGAAAAGAAATAGAGAACCCAATAGCAAGGTTAGCTCAACTTGCTAGAGCTATTGGCATACATTTGGTAGTTGCTACTCAAAGACCTTCTGTAAATGTTATTACTGGTGTTATTAAAGCTAACTTTCCTGCAAGACTATCTTTTAGGGTTACATCAAAAGTAGATTCTAGAACTATCTTAGATATTGGCGGGGCTGAACAACTAGTAGGAATGGGAGATATGTTACTTTCTGGTGGATCTGATCTAGTAAGATTACAAGGACCATTCATTGATACTGACGAAATAAAAAATATATGTGTTTGGATTGGTGATCAAAGAGGTTATGAGTCAGCGTACAAACTTCCAGAATATATAGACGAAAATGAAAAATCTTTAAAGGAAGTAGATTTATCTGATAGAGATGCTCTATTTGAGGAGGCTGCTAGGCTATTAGTTTTACATCAACAAGGCAGTACTTCACTAATCCAAAGAAAACTTAAATTAGGATATAATAGAGCAGGAAGATTAATCGACCAATTAGAATCTGCAGGAATTGTAGGTCCATTTGAAGGAAGTAAAGCTAGAGAAGTTTTAATTCCCGATGAGTATTCTTTAGAAAAACTATTAAACGAACTTGAATAATTTTACGTATATTAATAATAAACAATTGATGAATAAATTAGTTTTAGCAGTTATTTTAATAATAAATTTTTCTTTTTTTGAGAGCTCTTTTTCTCAAGAAAATGATAAAAAAGCTACTCAGATATTAGATAAAATGAGTGGCTTATATAAAAGCATGAATAGTTTCTCTTCAAAATTTCAATATTCGATGATTAATTTAGATGAAAATATTGAAGATTCTTTTGAAGGAAAAATTATAATTAAAGATGAAAAATATCTTTTAAAGATTGAAGGGCAAGAAATTATTAATGATGGTGAAACTGTTTGGACATATATTCCTGAGCTTAATGAAGTTAATATTTCCACTTATGAACCTGATGATCAAGAAATTTCATTAAATAATGTTTTTGATTTATATAAGAATGGATTTGAACAAAATTACTTAGATGAGGATAATCAACATTATAAAATTGAATTGTATCCTGAAGATGAATCTAAAAGTTATTATAAAATATTAATTCTAATAAATAAAGTTAAATTTTCAATGTATAACTTTTCTGTTTTTGATAAATCAAATACTAAATACGTTTATCAAATAAATGAATTTAAAGAAGAAAAAATTGATGATAATTTTTTTGTTTTTGATTCATCGAAATATCCAGATATTGAAATTATTGATTTTAGATAACTTATGAATAAAAGAGATCTCTATAAAAATATTAAGAAAAAAAGATCTTATTTGTGTGTCGGTTTAGATTCCGATTTAAACAAAATCCCAAAACATCTTCTTAAATACGACGATCCAATTTTTGAGTTTAACAAAATAATAATAGATGCTACTTCTGATTATGTTATAGCTTATAAACCAAACTTAGCTTTTTATGAATATTTGGGTGCATCAGGATTTAATTCTTTAAAGAAAACTTTAGATTATATTCCTGAAAATATTTTCAAAATAGCAGATGCTAAAAGAGGTGATATTGGAAACACATCTGAAATGTATGCAAAGACATATTTTGAATCATTGAATTTTGATGCAATTACTCTTTCACCTTATATGGGCTATGATTCAATTCAGCCTTATTTAAAATATAAAAACAAATGGGTAATTCTATTAGCCTTAACTTCCAATCAAGGATCAAAGGATTTCCAAAAACACAATAATTTCTTTTTAGAAGTCATAAATAAATCAAAGGAATGGGTAAGTGATCAAAATTTAATGTATGTCGTAGGTGCAAATAATGAAAAAGATATAATTAAAATCAGAAATTTAGTCCCAAATCATTTTTTACTAGTTCCTGGTATTGGTGCTCAAGGAGGTAGTTTAGAAAATATAAGCAAATTAGGTTTTACAAGAGATTGTGGCTTATTGGTAAATAATTCTAGAAATATAATTTATGCTGATTCTTCAGAAAATTTTGAAATCAAAATAAATGATAAAGTAAAAAGTATTCAGGTGAAGATGGAGTCCTTATTAAAAAAATATAATTTATTATGAAAGGTGCTTACTTTGTTCTATTATATTATTGTTATACAAATATTTCTAATCCAAATAAGTTTAGAGAAAACCACCATCTTTTTTGTATAAATAATAATTTAAAAGGGAGAGTTATTATATCAAAAGAAGGAATAAATGGAACAATTTCTGGAAAAAAAAATGATTGTGAAAATTATATGAAAAAAATATATTCAGATAAGAGATTTGAAAATGTTGAATTTAAGATCGTGAAACATTCTAAAAATGTATTCAATAAATTAAATGTGAGACTAAAAAATGAGATTGTAAACTCTGGAATTAACAATATAGATCCTAATAAATTGTCTGGTAAGTACATGGAGCCAAGAGAATTTAAAAATATTCTAAAAAATAAACCTAAGGATTTTGTGATTTTAGATATAAGATCTAATTATGAATATAATGTTGGAAAATTTAAAAATGCTGTTACACTAGATATTGAAAATTTTAGAGAATTTCAGATTAAAACAGATGAATTAAAAAAATATAAAAATAAAAAAATAATTACTTATTGTACAGGTGGGGTTAAGTGTGAAAAAGCAAGTGGTTTTTTATTAAAGAATGGTTTTAAAAATGTGTATCAACTTCATGGGGGAATCATAAAATATGGTATAGAAGAAGATGGTTATGATTTTGCTGGAAAATGTTATGTATTTGATAATAGATTAACAGTTGATATTAATAAATCTAATCCGTCAATAATTTCAAAATGTTATGTAACTGGTGAACCATCAGACAGAATGGTAAATTGTGCTAATCCAGAATGTAATATTCATGTGTCAATGTCTGAAAATGGAGCAAGATTATTTAAGGGGTGTTGTTCAAAATCTTGTATGAAAAATGAAAAAACTAGGGTTTATAACGGCTCAGGAAATTATCAAAAATCACTTAATGGCTACAATCCTTATATTGGTTATAAAAATAAATCGAGAAAGATAAAAAGTTAATTTTAAATTTATTCCCAAATCACTTTTTGAGACATTTCATACCATTTGGGATATTCTTTTTCATAAATAGAATCAAGTTTTGATCTTTTTATTTTCATAGTAGGAGTCAAAATGTTATTTTCAGTAGTCCAGGTATCTTTCATAATTATAATTTTTTCAATTTGTTCATGCTTGTCTATTTGTTGATTAACATTTTTTAATGTTTTAATTAAGTTTTGTTCTAGACTTATTTTATCATTTCTATTTGCATTTTCTGAAAGTACAATTAAAGCAATTGGTTGAATTAAATTCATACCTGCTACACAAATTTGTTCTATATCTTTATTTTTACTAAACTTCATTTCTATTGGGTTTGGAGCAACGTATTTTCCTTTTGAGGTTTTAAAAATATCTTTAACTCTACCAGTAATTTTTAAATAACCATCTTCATCAATTTCCCCTTTATCTCCTGTATATAAATACCCATTTTTGATAACTTCTCTAGTTTTTTCAGGTTCTTTATAATAGCCCTCCATAACACATCCATTTTTCATAATAACTTCACCTTTTTCAGTGATTTTTACATCAGTGTTAGGCATTGCCTTTCCAACATATCCAAATTTTATATTATTAGGATAATTACCATGAGAACAAGCTGCATTTTCAGTCATTCCATAGGCTTCATAAACCAATATTCCTAATTTTTTATACCATTCTAGAGTGGGAACGGGTATTGCTGCTGCACCAGTAATGCAAATTCTAGTTTTATTAAGTCCTAGAGCTTTTTGTATTACAGATTTGAAAAGCGAATTTAGAATAGGTATTGATAAAATTAAACTAATAGTTTTTTGAGAAAACTTTGATAAAATACCAGACATAAATTTTGTCCATATTCTTGGAACACCAAAAAATATTGTAGGTTTTGTATATTTTAAATTATCTGAAAATGTATCTAATGATTCGGCAAAACTTATTGTGCCACCCGAAAAAATACCACCGAATTCAACTAAAGCTCTTTCTGCAATATGAGATAATGGTAAATATGAAAAAAACCTTTCTGATTCTTCTAGAGGAACAATATTGTTTAAGTTTTGAGTTGCAAGTGAAGCTGAATAAAACTTCAAAACAACACCTTTTGGAATTCCAGTTGTTCCGGAAGTATAAATGATTGAAAAAATTTCATCTAAATTACTTTTTGGACTATCATTTATAGGTGAATTTGAATTAATTACATCTTCCCATTTTTCTATTCCACCTGTATTTGATAAATCATAATATCCAAAATTTATTTTGTCAATGTTATTGGGTATTCCTTTTTTAATTTCTTTCCAATCACTTTCTTCTAATTTCCCTATGAATACTAGTTTTGATTCACTATGATTTAAAATATATTTTGTAGTTTCTGCATTTACATTAGCATAAATTGGAACGGATATGTGACCACTCATCATAATTGCAAGATCAGCAATGATCCAATGAGCACAGTTTTTAGAAATGATGGCAATTTTTGAATTTTTTTTAAGATTCAAACTATTTATTTTACTTGCAATTTTTCTAGCTTGATTTCCAACTTCATTCCAGCTGTAAGTAATATAATTTCCATTTATTGGTTGAATTAAAAAAGCTTCATTTGCTTTTTTATTTTCCCATTTATAAAAATTATCAAGTGGTGTTGTTATATTAGTTTTATTCATAATATTTTAATTAAATAATTAATTTATGACCATAATTTTCCACCAGCTTCATCTAGAGGTATACAACTTTTAAAAGTTCCTGGAATTGGCCTGTAGTTTAATGCTTTTGTAACTCCTATTTCAGAATTAAAATAACCTCTAATTACTAATTTCTTTAAATTCATATAAAATGAAGCATCATTATTAGATTCTTTTTTTTGAATCTCATTTAATGTGTTTATTTTTTGAGTCAAGTTTAAATTAAAGAAAGATTTAGAAGAATATTCTCTTATTTTATCATTAAAATTTGATAATTCTTTAACAAACCATTCTCTTTTATTTTTTACATATACATCACGAACATATGATTCTACAAATTCATGAACTTTAGCTTCTATTGCTCCTGGAATTTCAGTATTTGGAATTAAAGTGTCAATCAAGTCAAATATTAAATTTCCATTATCATTTGAAAAAAAATCTGACTTCCATTTATTTTCTTTTTTTAGAGTATTACATGATTTTAATATAACAGCCGGTGGAGTTAAAAGTAGCCCTGAAACCCATAAAGATGTACTTTTTAATAATTCTCTTCTTTTCATTTTATATTATAAGTTTCCTTTTTTTAATTCATTTATAGCATAGTTTGCAGCTCTAGCAGTTAAAGCCATATATGTTATGGATGGGTTTACGCAAGATGAGGATGTCATACAAGATCCGTCCGTAATAAATACATTTTTACATGCATGCACCTGGTTCCATTTATTTAAAACAGAATTTTTTGGATCTTTACCCATTCTAGCTGTACCCATTTCATGAATACCTAAACCCAATGCATATCTGTTATCATATTTCTGAACATCTTTAAAACCACATTCTTCAAGCATTTCTGCAGCAGAATCACCCATGTCTTTTCTCATTAATTTTTCATTTTCTTTAATTTCCGTTTCAAAATTTACAGTAGGTAAACCCCATTTATCTACTATAGAATAATTAAGATACATTTTATTTTCACGGTAAGGTAAAACTTCCCCAAAGCCTAGAAGGTTCATCGTCCATTGCCCTGGTTTTACAGCTTTTTTAATAAGATTTTCTCCAGCCAAATAAGCTTCACTAGCACTTGACCAATTTCCTCTACTTGCCCCACCTTGATATCCAAAACCTCTTAAATAATCCATTTTATTTTTGCCAATATTTCTAAATCTTGGCAAGTATGTTCCACTGGGTCTACCTTTTGTATAATATCTATCTTCATAGCCATCGATTTTTGCTCTTGCGCCAACTAAAAAGTGGTGGTCCATAATATTATGTCCTAATTCATCAGAATCATTACCAAAACCATTTGGAAATCTTTTCGATTTTGAATTTAACATAATAGAAGTTGAATTAATTGTAGAAGCACATAAAAAAATTATTTTTGAAAAATATTCAATTTCTTCAAGTGTTTCAGAGTCTCTAACTAATACTCCAATTGCTTTTCTTTTTTTTTCATCATATATAATTGAATGAACTATTGAATAAGGTCTTAGGGTCATATTACCAGAATTCATAGCATCTGGTAAACTTCCAGAATTACTGCTATAATATCCTCCAAATGGACAACCTCTTATACATAAATTTCTTGATTGACATTTACCCCTTCCATTAAAATTATTTTCATTTGCTGTGATATTAGCAAGCCTTCCAGAAGTTAAGATTCTATCGTTATATTTTTCTTTAAGATTTTTTCTAAAATCTTTTTCAACACAATTCAATTCAAATGGCGGTAAAAATTTTCCGTCAGGCAGTTGGGAAAGCCCTTCTTTTCTTCCGCAAATTCCAATATATGTTTCAATATAATCATACCATTTTTCAATATCCTTATATCTTATTGGCCAATCAATTCCAATTCCTTCCTTTAAATTTGCTTCAAAGTCTAAATCACTCCATCTATATACATGTCTTCCCCATAGGAGAGATTTTCCACCTACATGGTACCCTCTAATCCAATCAAAATCCCCTTTAACTTCATGATAAGGTTGATCAGTATCTTTTACCCACCAATGTTTTGTTGATTGTTTTACAGTATAACCAGTTCTTAATTGTTTATCATAATGTTTTCTTTCTCTAGCAGTTAATTGATCAGCATAGGGCAACTCCCATGGTGCTTTGTTCATAGTAGGATAATCTTTTATATGCTTGACATCTCTTCCTCTTTCTAATACAAGAGTTTTTAAACCTGATTGAGACAATTCTTTAGCTGCTATACCACCACTCATTCCTGAGCCAATTACAATGGCATCAAATTTATTTTCATTTTGGGAGTTAAAATTTGTGGTCATCTTGAGTTTAATTCTTTAAATCTAAGAAAAAAAATCTTGATGTTAAAATCATATATATTTAATCTTAAAAGATATAATTTTAAATTTTAAACAAAATGATAAATTATATTATTTTTTATTTTCTTTTTTCAATTCATCCTATTTATATAAGTGTAATAGAGATTAATTCCCAGGATAATAATCTTGAAATAGTTTTTAAAATTTTTAGAGATGATTTAGAAGATGGAATAAAAAATAATTTGGGAAAAAATGTATCTATAGACACTCAGTCTAAACTAGAATTAAACAATAAAATTATTCAAGAATATTTAAATGCTGTTTCTTCAATTAAGGTTAATGATGAAAAAAAAGAATTTTTTTTTTCAGATTTTTTATTAGAGAATGAGCGGATTAAAATAAATGCAAAAATCAGTAATAATTTCTCAATAGATAGAATAGAAATTTATAATGAAATTTTAATTGATGTTTTTTCTAATCAAAAAAATGTAATTTTTTTTAATATTTATAATCAATTGAATAATGATGTTTTAGATAAAAGTAAGAAAAAAACAGTATTAATTATTAAATAGGTCTATAAGAGCATTAGTATTAACTAAAACACCTGTTTCAATAGATTTTTCCACTTCTGGATAATAATAAGGAGAGTGTAGGGCGGGTAAAGCATAATTTCCATTCTTATATTTATTCATTCTTTCTTCTGGAACTGTCCCAAGCCAATACATAACCGTTGGTATTTTTTCTTTTGTTTTACCATATCTTGCAAAATCTTCACCAACCATTTGTGGTTCTGCCATTACTACATTTTCATTTCCTATAGAATTTGATGCTGAGAAAATTAATCTATCTACTAAATCAGGGTCATTATAATTTGCTGGAGTATAAGTATCTGGCATTGTAATCTTAGGCCATCTAGATTTATCTAATCCAACCGAAGCTCCAATTCCATCGCATATTTCTTTTATTCTTTTATGAATTAAATTTCTTACTTCATCTTTATAAGTTCTAATTGTTAATTGAAGTTTAACTTCATCTGGAATAATATTATGTTTTGTACCTCCTCTAAATGATCCAACTGTAATTACAGCATCATCTAAAGGATTAATATTTCTACTAACAATAGTTTGTAGCTCCATGACAATTAAAGAAGCAGTAACTATTGGATCTATGGACATATGTGGTGCCGCTCCGTGTGCACCTTCTCCAAAAACAGTGATATCTACAGATTCTGTATTTGCCATAATATAGCCTTTTCCAAATCCAACTTTTCCAGATAGAATTGTAGGCGAAGAATGAAGTGCTATGCCCAAATCAGGAACAGGAAATTTAGAATATAATCCTTCATTTAACATCATCATAGCCCCAGCACCAATTTCCTCAGCAGGTTGACCAATCATAATTAATGTGCCACTCCATTGATCTTTTTTTTCAATTAGAGCTCTAGCGGTACCCGTCCAAACAGTCATATGCATATCATGTCCACAAGAATGCATAGTGCCAACTTCTGATCCATAAATATCCGTTGTTTTTACTTTACTAGCATACGGAAGATTTGTTTTTTCTTCCATAGGAAGAGCATCTAAATCTGTTCGATATAGAATATTTGGACCATCTCCATTTTCAAAAATACCAACAATACCATAACCACCAAAATTTTCAGTAACATCAAACCCAATTTTATTTAATTCACCAGCTAGTTTTTTTGAAGTTTCCTTTTCCATCAAAGAAATTTCTGGATTTTGATGAATATCAATGTATAGGTTTCTTAAATAAGAAATATCTTCTTTTATCCATTTATTGATTTCTTTTTTTGAATCAAATCCTGATAAAAGTATTAGAATAAATAATAAGATTAATGGTTTCAAAATTATAATTCTTTAATTTTTATATTCTTATACCAAACTTTTTTACCATGATCTTGAAACCCAATTCTACCTTTTCTATGTGTTCCAAACTCATTCCAATCTTTAAACTTTGAGTTTTTAATCATTTTATCCCAATCATCCCCATATAGTGGATAATTAACAATATTTGTTCCGTTAAGTGTTATTGAACCTTTATTTGTATTGTAATTTATCTCTATAATATAATTATTCCATTCACCTGCCGGATTTACAACATCTGCTGAAGGACCTACTAAATCATATAAAGCTCCAGTGACATGAGTATTACTTTTTCCATCTGCACCAGGAGTCCAATCGTAATTATCATTGTCAATTACTTGAATTTCTGGAGCAGTAAAATAAGGTTGATTAAAATCACTTTCTTCACTTACTCCATAAAAAACACCACTATTTCCACCTTTAGATATTTTCCAATCTATAGACAATAAGAAACTGGAAAATTCTTTATCTGAAATTAAATCGTTTCCAGTTGAATTTCCGTCATCTCCACCTACATATACCATAGCTCCATCTTCAATAGTCCAACTTTTATCAACTCCATCTTTTTTAAAAATGTGCCAACCATTAAATGAATTTCCATCAGAAAGTATAATCCAATCATTATCTATTCCTTCAAGAGTTTCAATGTCTTTTTTATCTTTAGTTAACATTTCTTGATCGTTATTCCCCCTTTTTTGATTACATGAAATAAAAAAAATTAAAATGAGTGATAAATTAGATATATGCTTCATAGTTATTGTTGTTTAATGAAATTTTTTAGAAAAATAATATTATTTCATTAGTAATAAAAAATTTATCACTTTAAATCAATATTATTTTTAATAAAACTAGTGTAATTGTCTAAAATTTCATTTTTCTCTAAATCATTATGAGGCTCATGATATAAACCTTCATATAAGATTAGTTTTGAATTGTTTATTTTTTTAGAAATCTTTTTGGTTCCTTTAAAAGAGATGATATTGTCTTTTTTCCCGTGAAGTAACAGGACTGGTATATTAATCTTTTCACTTTCATTTTCTATTTTATCTATTGCCTTATTTACCTCTGAAAACATTTTTAAAGAAATCCTGTTATGCACTAAAGGATCTTTTATATATTTTTTTACTTTATTAGTATTTTTAGATAAATGATAGGGGTCTAATCTATTATTTAAAGTAAAACTAGGAAATAAAACAACTAATATTTTTTGAATATAAATTATAAATTTAGGTGGTTCTAAAACTGTTTTCAACCAAGGACTAGATATGATTGCAAGATCAATTTCTTTACTTTGATTTTCACATAAGTAATTTAAGGCAATGCATCCACCCAAACTATGTCCAAACATAACCATTGGAACATTTAAATTTTCTTTTCTAATGTTAATAAACATTTCTTCTGAATCATCAATTAATTTTTTAAAATTATTTACATGACCTCTTTTACCTTCTGATTTTCCGTGACCTCTTAAGTCTATTGAATATACTCCATAACCTTTTTTACAAAAGTATTCTGCAAAATCATCGTATCTACTTGAATGTTCTCCTAAACCATGAATTATTCCTATAGCTACCTTTATTTTTTTATTTGGAAGCCAACTATAATACATCAAATTTGATCCATCTTTTGACTTGATGAAATACGATTTTTTATTCATCTTTATTCAAAAGAAGGGATCCCAGTTATTTCATTACCTAATATTAGTAAATGAATTTCATGTGTACCCTCATATGTTAAAACCGATTCCAAATTCATCATATGTCTCATCATTGGGTACTCGTTTGTAATACCCATTCCTCCATGAATTTGTCTAGCCTCTCTTACAATATTTGAAGCAATTTCTACATTATTTCTTTTAGCCATGGATATTTGAGCAGTAGTAGCTTTTCCTTCATTCATTAGTTTTCCTAATTTCCAGCTTAATAGTTGAGCCTTTGTGATTTCTGTAAGCATTTCAGCTAGTTTTTTTTGTATTAACTGAAAAGACCCTATTGGTTTATTAAACTGTTTTCTTTCTAGGGAATATCTTTTTGAAGCCTCATAGCAATCCATTGCAACTCCTATTGCTCCCCATGATATACCATATCTAGCTTTATCGAGACAACCCAAAGGTGCACCTAACCCATCTTTTTTTGGTAATACATTTGATTTTGGAACTTTTACATTATCAAAAACCAATTCTCCAGTAATGCTTGCTCTTAATGACCATTTTCCTTCTGTTTTAGGAGCAGTAAAACCTGGCATACCCCTTTCTACTATCAGACCCTTTATTCTTTCATTCTCATCTTTGGCCCATACTATTGCTATATCTGCTTCTGGAGAATTTGATATCCACATTTTAGAGCCATTTAATAAATAGTAATCTCCTTTGTCTTCACATTTTGTCATCATTCCAGATGGGTTTGATCCATGATCAGGTTCAGTTAATCCAAAACAACCTAACATTTTTCCAGATGCTAGTTTTGGTAAGAATTTATTTTTTTGTTCTTCAGAACCATATTCTTCAATTGGGAACATAACCAAGGAACTTTGTACTGAGGCTGTTGATCTCATGCCAGAATCTCCTCTTTCTATTTCCTGCATTATTATTCCATATGAAATATAGTCTAACCCTCCACCACCATATTTTTCTGATGTAGTTGGACCAAAAACTCCAATTTCACCCATTTTTTTAACTATTTCTGAAGGAAAATAGTTTTTTTCACTCCAATCTTCAATGAAAGGTGATATTTCTTTTTTTACAAAATCTCTAATAGAACTTCTGATCATTATATGTTCTTCACTTAATAAATTATCTAGATTGTAAAAATCTGGAGACTCAAAATTATCGACTGATGATTTTACTTTTTTATCTTTACTTTTCATAATTAGATCATGACTATTCAAATTTAATTATTAAATATTTTTTTATCATTATTATGATAAAATATTATAAATAACTAATCTAAAATTAAGTTCATTAATAGGTCCTTTTTTATTAAATTTACACTAATAAAATATTATCCGTTTGACAGAAAAAAAAGAAGGGTTAAATAAAGATTATTCTGCTAAAAATATTCAGGTATTAGAGGGATTAGAAGCTGTAAGAAAACGTCCCGCAATGTATATTGGAGACGTTAGTTCAAAAGGGTTACATCATTTAATCTGGGAAGTTGTAGATAATTCTATTGATGAAGCTTTAGCTGGATATTGTAAAAACATTGAGGTTATAATCAATGAAAATAATTCAATTACTGTCTTAGATGATGGAAGAGGTATTCCAACAGGTATTCACCCTAAAGAAAAAAAATCAGCATTAGAGGTAGTGATGACTGTTTTACATGCAGGAGGAAAGTTTGATAAAGATACATATAAAGTTTCTGGTGGACTTCACGGTGTTGGTGTTTCATGTGTTAATGCTCTCTCAGAGAATTTGGAAGCTACTGTTTATAGGGATGGTAAAATTTTTAAACAATCTTATAAAAAAGGTATTCCAGATGCTCCAGTTAGTGAGGTTGGCAAAACTGATAAAACTGGAACTACAGTAAATTTTATGCCTGATAAAGAAATTTTTATTGTTCATGAATTTAAATTTGATACTGTTGCAACACGCCTTAGAGAATTATCTTTTTTGAATTCAGGTATTACAATAAAACTGAAAGATTTAAGAGAATTAGATGAAAATAAGGAGCCCAAATCAGAAAAGTTCTTTTCTGAAGGTGGATTAGTTGAATTTGTTGATTATTTAGACCAGTCTAGAGAAAAGCTTATTTCTAAACCAATTTTTATAGAAGGAGAAAAATCAAATATACCGGTTCAAGTTGCAATGTCCTATAATCTTTCTTATTCAGAAAATGTTGTCTCATATGTTAACAATATTAATACAATAGAGGGAGGTACTCATGTAGCTGGTTTTAGAAGAGCTTTAACTAGAACTCTGAAATCATATGCTGAAAAATCTGGATTGCTTGAAAAGGTAAAGGTAGAAGTAAGTGGCGATGATTTTAGAGAGGGTTTAACAGCTGTGATTTCTATTAAAGTTCCTGAACCACAATTTGAAGGGCAAACTAAAACTAAATTAGGAAATTCTGAGGCTATGGGAGCTGTTGATACTAGTGTTGGTGAAATGCTAACAAATTTTTTAGAAGAAAATCCGAAGGAAGCTAAGCAAATAGTATCAAAAGTAGTTCTTGCAGCTCAAGCTAGGCATGCAGCCAGAAAAGCAAGGGAAATGGTTCAAAGAAAGAATGTATTATCGGGAACTGGTTTACCTGGTAAATTAGCAGATTGTTCAGAAAAAGATCCAGCTTTATGTGAATTATATGTGGTTGAAGGTGATTCAGCAGGAGGATCAGCCAAGCAGGGGAGAGACAGAAATTTTCAAGCTATTTTACCATTAAAAGGAAAAATTTTAAATGTTGAAAAAGCTCAGGAACATAAAATTTATGATAATGAAGAAATAAAAAATATGATTACTGCTCTTGGAGTTTCTTTTGGAACAGAAGACGATGAAAAAGCTTTAAACCTAGATAAATTAAGATACCATAAAGTTATAATTATGACTGATGCAGATATAGATGGAAGTCATATAAGAACATTAGTTCTGACATTTTTCTTTAGGTATATGAGACCTTTAATTGAAAATGGTTATTTATATATTGCCTTACCTCCATTGTATCTACTTTCTAAAGGTAAAGATAAAAGATATGTTTGGAGTGAATCAGAAAAAGATAAAACAATTAAGGAAATGTCTGGGAATGGAAAAGAAGATTCCGTAGGAATACAGAGGTATAAGGGTTTAGGTGAAATGAATTCAGAGCAACTTTGGACTACCACAATGGATCCAGAAAATAGATCTTTAAATCTAGTCACAATAGAATCGGCTGCAGAAGCTGATAGGATTTTTTCTCAGTTGATGGGAGATGACGTAGTTCCTAGAAGAGAATTCATTGAAAGAAATGCATTAAATGCTAATGTTGATGCATGAGTTTATAAAAAAAATTATTTTTTTATTTTTTTTATTATCTTTTTTTCAATCTTTTTCAAATAATTATTGGCAGCAAAGAGTTGAATATAAAATTAATATAAATTTTGATCATGAAAATCATCAATTTTTGGGAGATCAAAATCTTATTTATTATAATAATTCTAGAGATACAATAACCAAAGTCTTTTTTCATTTATATTTTAATGCTTTTCAGCCTAGTAGTATGATGGATGTAAGGAGTAGGTCCTTGCCTGATCCAGATAGAAGAGTGATGGACAGAATTTCAAAGTTGAATGAGGATGAAATAGGATTTCATAAAATAAAAAAAATTCAACAAAATGGAAAAGATTTAAAATATCATATACAGGGAACTATTTTAGAAGTTGAATTAATTGATCCATTACTACCTGATGAATCAACACAGTTTTATATGGAATATTTTAGTCAAGTTCCTGTTCAAATCAGAAGAAGTGGGAGGAATAATAAAGAAGGTATTGACTACTCAATGGCGCAGTGGTTTCCAAAAATTGCTGAATATGATAGAAAAGGATGGCACGCTCATCCATATATAGCTAGAGAATTTTATGCTCCCTGGGGAGATTTTGATGTATCAATATCAATTCATAAAAACTATGTAGTTGCTGCTACTGGAATTCTTGAAAGCAAAGTCAAAGAAAAAAATAATTATATATGGAATTTTAAAGTTAAAAATGTTCATGATTTTGTATGGGCAGCTGATCCTGATTATGTTCATGATATTTTAAAAGTAGATTCTGAAAACTTAGAACTTCATTTTTATTATCTGGAGACAAATGAAGATATGGTCAAGAATTGGAAGAGACTACAAGATGATGCATCCAAGGCATTTAAATTTATGAATAAAATATTTGGAAAATATCCTTATACAAAATATTCCATAATTCAAGGAGGTGATGGTGGTATGGAATATCCAATGGCCACTTTAATAACAGGAGAAAGGTCATACCCAAGCTTATTATCTGTCACTATTCATGAAGCCTTACATTCTTGGTATCAAATGTTACTAGGAACGAATGAAAGTTATTTAGCTTGGATGGATGAGGGATTTACATCCTTTGCTCAAAATATAACTCAGATATATCTATTTAATGATATATATAATCTAGATTTAGTTAATCCTCTTAAAAACTCTTATGAAAGATATTATTCTTTTATTAAGTCAGGTTTAGAAGAGCCGCTTTCAACCCATTCTGATCATTTTTCAACTAACCAAGCTTATGGGGTAGGGTCCTATACCAAAGGTGCTATATTTTTAATGCAATTAGGATATATTATTGGAGAGGATATTTTATTTAAAGCTCTCAAAAGATATTATAATGAATGGAAGTATAAACATCCAGATGAATATGATTTTATAAGAATAATGGAAAAAGAAAGTGGTCTTGAACTAGATTGGTATATTGATTATTGGATCAATACAACTCACACCATTGATTATTCTTTAGAAATCAAAGAAAAAAATGAAGATAAAATTTCAATTTCAGTAAATAGAATAGGAAAAATGCCTATGCCAATTGAAATCGAAGTTTTATATGAAGATTCTTCTAAAGAAAATATATATATACCTCTTTCAATAATGAGAGGCAAGAAAAAAAATGATCCTAAAAAAGAAAAATATATATTACTAGATGATTGGGAATGGGTAAATAATACTTATGAAATTAATTTTGATACAAAAATTAAAAAAATTAAAAAAATTGAAATTAACCCTTCTGGAAAAATGGCAGATATAGATCAATCAAATAATAAGATTGATTTGAATTAGAAACTATTTTTTAAGAAAGTTATTTATAATTTCTTCTACTTCTTTTTCTGATATTTCTTGAATATTATTCTTATACTTTTCTAAAATTTCTTTGGGAATTCCAACAAATGGTTTTTTTCTTTTTTCTTTAAATACATTACCTATTTCAGTACCTCTTACTGCAAGAAAATATGGGGGTTTACCGTATTTTCCTAATCTTATTTGTAAACCATTATTAAATTCTTTTAATATGTCTTTGGATTTTTCGATAGGAGTATTAACGATATCTATTGCTTGTTCTTTAGTAATTTGTTTTGGTTCAGGATATTTTTCTTTATCAATCTTAAAATTTTTATTATTAAACCTAATGTAAAATCCATACCTACCATTCTTAAGTTCTATACTCCCATTTTCATATTCAAATGCTGGAAGTGAATTATTTTCTTCTTTTTTATTAATTATTTCTAGAGCCTCATTTATTGAAATATGTCTTATTAATTGATCAGATGAAATATTAAAATATTTAGGAAATCCATCATCAGTATCATCTTTTTCACCTATTTGAATTACTGGTCCAAACTTTGCAACCCTCGCAATCATTTTTTTTCCTTCAAATTCACCAAGATCTTTTTCTAATTGGTATCTTTCTCCAGGAACATTTTCAGATAACTCAGAAAAAATTGAATAAAATTCTTCAATCATTTTATTCCAATTTCTCCCTTTATAAGCAATTTGATCTAGTTGGGATTCAGTTTTTGCTGTAAATGAATAGTCCATAAAACTTGAATTGAAATTTTCATTTAGAAATTCTGTTACAAACATCCCCATGTTTGTAGGATAAATTTTATTTTTCTCAAATCCAGTTTTTTCTTCTTTAATATTATGTGAAATTTTATTAGCTTCAAGTTTTATTTCATTGCTATTTACAATTTTTCCATCTCTTTCTTCTTTGATTACATATTCTCTCTCTTTAATCTTTCTGATTGTTTCAGCAAAAGTAGATGGTCTTCCAATTCCTGAATCTTCCATTTTTTTAATTAGACTAGCTTCAGAATATCTAGGAGGATGCTTAGTAAATACTTGTTTACATAATATTTCCTTTGTATTTAATGAAGAATTTTTTTCAAGTTTTGGTAAAAGTTTTTCATTATCGTTTTTTTCATTATATAACTTAAGGAAACCATCAAAAATCATAATTTCTCCAGATGCTTTAAAATCATAACTTGTGTCATTACTAATATTTACAACTGTTCTTTCAAACATTGAATCACTCATTTGAGATGCTAAGGTTCTTCTCCAAATAAGATTATATAATTTTTTTTCACTTTCAGTTTTTCCTGCATTATCAATCCTGAAATTAGTTGGTCTAATTGCTTCATGAGCTTCTTGTGCAGAATTACTTTTCGTTTTAAACATTCGTCTTTTAAAATAATTATTACCATAATTTGATTCGATAACTTTTTTTGAATTATCTAGAGCTTCCTCTGATAAATTAACTGAATCTGTTCTCATATAAGTAATATGTCCTGCCTCGTATAATCTTTGAGCGGTTGACATGGTTAAAGAAGGTGAAAATCCAATTTTTCTACTTGCCTCTTGTTGTAAAGTTGAAGTAGTAAAAGGTGCTGAAGGAGATCTTTTAGAAGGCTTTTTTTCTATTTTTTTAACTTTAAACTTTGAATCTATACACTGATTTAAAAAACTTTCAGATTCATCTTTATTTTCAAATCTTTTATTTAGTTCGGCTGAAAAACTATTATCATTTAATGAAAAAGTAGCTGTTGTTTTATAAGAAGATTTTGGTGTAAAATTACTTATTTCATTTTCTCTGTCTACAACAAACTTTACAGCCACAGATTGTACTCTTCCAGCAGACAAGCCTCTTTTTATTTTTTTCCAAAGTATTGGAGATATTTCAAAGCCAACTAATCTATCTAATACTCTTCTTGCTTGTTGAGCATTCACTAAATCCATGTCAATTTTTATCGGATTTTGAATTGAATTTAAAACTGCTTTTTTAGTAATTTCTCTAAAAACTATTCTTTCATACTCTTCTTCATTTAATTTCAATAATTCTTTAAGATGCCAAGCAATGGCTTCTCCTTCTCTATCATTATCAGTTGCTAAGTATACTTTGGATGAATTTTTTTTTAAAGATTTTAATTCTTTAATTACTTTTTTTTTATCTGGAGATGGAACGTAAGATGGCTGAAATCCGTTTTCTTTGTCAATAGATTTATCATCTTTTGGTAAATCTCTTATATGTCCATAACAAGATGTAACTTTAAAATTTTTACCAAGATATTTTTCTATTGTCTTAGCTTTAGCTGGCGACTCAACTATTACTAAATTTTCAATCATTTAATTAGATTTTATTTTAGGATGCCAAATATGAGAAAAAAAATATAATTAAATAAAAAGAAATTGTATTTAATTTATAAATTATCAATTTTAAATAGCTATAATAATAATTAATTATGAAGATTATTGTGTCTCCAAACTCATATAAAGAAAGTTTATCATCAATAGATGCTGCAAATATTATTATTTCAGTTTTGAAAAAGAACTTGAAAAATTCCCAGATTATTGATTTACCTATTGCTGATGGGGGAGATGGATCATTAGGTGTATTTAGTAAATATAAAAATGGAATTACAATTAGTACGAAAATTTTATCACCTGTAGGTAAAAAAATTAATTCTAAATATTTACTTTTTGATAATGGAAATAGTGCATTTATTGAACTTTCAGATTCATCTGGTTTAAAATTAGTAAACAAAAATCTTAGAAATCCTTTGATGTATAATTCTTACTATACTGGTGAAATTATTTTATCAGCAATAAAAAAAGGTGCTAAAAAAATTATTATTGCTCTTGGAGGATCTGCTACAGTTGATGGAGGTATTGGTATATTGTCAGCTTTAGGTGTAAAGTTTTTAAATAAAGATGGATTAGAATTGAAAAATAAAAATTTTATAAATTCAATTTCAAAAATTGAATATAAGAAAAAATTTTTTTCAAATATTGACTTTATTCTTTTGACGGATGTTAAAAACAGGTTGTTAGGAGAAAATGGTGCTTCATATGTTTTTGCAAAACAAAAGGGAGCTACTAAGCTTCAAATAGATCAATTAGAAAATGGACTTTCAAATTTTTCAAAACTTATTAAAAAAAAATTTAAATTAAATCCTGAAAAAATTATTGGTGGAGGGTCTGCTGGTGGAATAGCTGCTTTTTTAAAAATTTTTTTAAATGCTAAAATCTATTCGGGAACAGAATATTTTTTTCAAATCATGAAATTTGAAAAAAATATTAAAAATGCTGATATTTTAATTACTGGAGAAGGAAATATAGATTCTCAAACACTACAAGGTAAAGCTCCTTTTGAAGTAGCAAAAAAAGCAAAGAAAAAAGGTTTATTAACAATAGCTTTAGTTGCTTCTGTCGATTCTGAAGCCTATTTTGAGTTAAATAAATTTTTTGATATTATTATTCCTTTCAAAAAGAAATCTATTAAATATTCAATTAAAAATGCAAAGAAATTAATTAAAGATGAAACTGAAACATTATCTAAAATTATTAGTTTATCCGAAATAGGCAATTGATATTTTTATTTAATATAATTTTATTTAGAGATGAGCGTTACAAATCATTATGATAATGAGAATAATTTTTTACTTCTTTTGTATTTGTTTTTTAAGTTATAATTCTAAATCTCAATATTTAGATTATTCTCAATATTATTCATCACCCTTAAGTTTAAATCCAGCTCTTACCGGTATTGGTGAGTATGGAAGGTTTGGAGTAAATTATAGAAACCAATGGCCATCAATTTCTAAAGGATATCAAACTTTTTCTTCTTGGTTGGATTATAATTTTGAAGAAAATAATAACAATATTGGTGTAATTTTATCTAGAACACAAGAAGGTTTTGCTAGTTTGAATTCTAATTTTATTGGATTTAATTTTGCAAATGAAATCTCTTTAAATCATAATTTATTTATTAGAGGTGGGTTACAAGTATCATATACAAATAAAAATATTTCTTTTGATAATTTAATTTTTGGAGATCAATTATCTGAAGCTGGCATTATTAATAATACTTCCTTAGAATCTTTAAATTTTAAAGATAGGATTGGCTTTTTAGATCTTGGAATTGGAATTTTAACTTATTCAAATAGGTTTTGGGCAGGAACATCAATTTTTAATATTTTAGAACCAAATGTTTCATTTACTAATTCAAAGGAGAATGTTTCTAAATTATTTTCTTTTCATGGAGGATATAGTTTTATTTTAAAAAATCCTCAAAGAGGTTTAAAAAATACTTTTATTTTTCCTTCAATTAATTACAGAAGAATAAAAAAGTTCAGTCAGTTAGATATTGGATCAAATATATATTTTAATCCTATGACTTTTGGCTTTTATTACAGAGGTATTCCAATTAAAAAATTTAATGAAATTGTATCTCACGAATCAATAATATTACTTGCGGGCCTACAGTATGATAATTTTAATGTTTCCTATTCTTATGATTATTCTATTTCTAAATTGAAAAATTTTTCTGGAGGTTCTCATGAAATTTCTTTGCTTTTGAGATTTAATTTTTTAGGAAAAAAATTACCGCCAAGAGAAATAAGAATACTATCTTGTCCAGTACCTAATTTTTAATTTTTATTAGTAATTTTAATTATAAAATGGATGCAAAAATTATACTATTTCTAATAATTGTAATATTATCTTTAGACTATTTACTAAATTCTGTTTTATCATATCTTAATTACAAATCTCTTAGTAAACCAGTGCCTAGAGAATTAGATAATATATATGATGAATCTGATTATTTAAAGTCTCAAGATTATAATAAGTCAATTTATTGGTTTAATCTAATAACCTCGTCAATCACTTTTATAACACTTTTATTAGTTTTTAATTATGAATTATTAGGAAAATTAGATAATGTATTAAGATCATTTTCTTTTGAAAATGAAATAAGCTTATCTCTTTTGTTTTTTGGTTCTATTTTCTTTATTAATGAGGTGATTTCAATTCCTTTTCAATTATATCGAAATTTTATTATTGAGGAAAAGTTTGGTTTTAATAAGATGAGTTTTAAAACTTTTTTTTTAGATAAAATAAAATCATATTTTTTAGTTATTATAGTTGGAGGTTTAATAATTTCAATACTACTTATTTCAATTATTTATTTTTCAAATAATTTTTGGATATATTTTTGGGTAATTATGTCCTTATTTACAGTTTTTATAAACCTTTTTTATACATCCTTAATCCTCCCAATTTTTAATAAATTAAAACCATTAGAGGATGGTTCCTTAAAAGATAAAATTTATAATTATGCAAAAAGTGTAAATTTTCCTTTAT
>TARA_B100001778_G_scaffold81038_1_pt1 | contig 24522 bp, 25 predicted proteins | sample TARA_B100001778 | Tara Oceans TARA_B100001778 (sample SAMEA2623826) | marine metagenome | biome: marine biome (ENVO:00000447); feature: deep chlorophyll maximum layer (ENVO:xxxxxxxx); material: "saline water (ENVO:00002010), including plankton (ENVO:xxxxxxxx)" | depth 40 m
AATCCATTTTTTATTTTAGCTCCTTTTATTTTACCTTTTTCCAAAAACTTAGTCATTTCTGGATTATATACTAAATCATATAAATAATAATTTTTAGTTATTAGGTGATAAGGAATATTAGGTGATAAATTTATTTTGGGATACATTCCCAATGGAGTAGTATTTATGATTAATTTATAATTAGAAAAAATACTAATATCAGAAAGATCGTTATATGAAAAAATATTTTTTCTTTTACTTCTTGAAACAAAATTATGATCAATATTTAATTCTTTTAAAGCTAAACTTACTGATTTAGAAGAACCACCTGTTCCCAAAATAAGGGCTTTACCATTAAACTTCTTATTTAACCATTCTTTTAAAGTAATCTTAAAAGCTTCATAGTCAGTGTTAATACCAAATAATTTATTATCAATAATTTTTATAACATTTACTGCGCCAATATTTAAATATTTTTCTTCTATTTTATCTAAATACTTAATTACCTTTTCTTTATGAGGAATTGTAACATTTAAACCTCTTAGGTTAGGGTTTTTTTCAATTATAGATTTTAATTCATTTATATTTTTGAGCTCGTAATTTTGATAACAAACATTTTTTATATTTTCATTATCAAATTTTCTATTAAAATATTTTTTTGAAAATGAGTGAACAAGAGGGTATCCAATTAATCCAAACTTAATCATTGAGTTTTAGTTTTTTTTTTTCAAATATTAAAATAATAATTCCAGAAATAATAAAAATAATAATTGAAGATATTAGATAACTAGATTCATTTGAAAATTCGTGATAAAAAAAAGGTGAAACATTAGTATTTTCCACTTTCCATGGCCATAATTTATTCGAGGATCCTAACATTAATCCAACCAAAAAAAATAATGAATTATCATAATATTTTTTAAGAAAAAAAGAAATAATTCTAGAAAAGGAAAAAAGTCCAACTAATGCACCAGTAGCAAAAATTAATAATATAGGAATATCTAAATTTTTAACAGCTTCAATAATATAAAAATATTTTCCAAGTATAAGCAAAATGAAACTTCCTGATAATCCTGGTAGAATCATAGCACAAATTGAAATCATACCAGAAAAAAAAATAGAAAAAAAATCATTTGATAACGATATAGGTTTTAGTGTAGTTATAAATAATCCAATGAAAATACCAATAAAAAAAAATAGAAATAGTAAAAAACTTAATTCAGACTTTTTCTTTAAAGTAAAAAGAATTGATATTGATGAAAAAAAAACTAAACCAAAAAATAATGAAAAAACATGAATAGGAAAATTTTCATATGCACTTAAAATAAATGAAACGAATAAAAAAATTGAACAAAAAATACCACCTAATAAAGGAAATAAAAACTTTAAATTATAAGAATTGTATAGTTTTTTGAATTCGAAATTTATTAGTAAATAAATTGAATTAACATTAAAAGACTTAATTGTATCTATCAACTCCTTATATATATTTGTGATTAATGCAATAGTTCCACCTGATATACCCGGAATTAAATCAGCAATGCCCATTAGCATACCCTTTAAAAAAAGAGAAATTTTAAAATTTTTGATAAAATAAATCAAGTATAATTATTTAATTATATCCTTAAATTATAAATATTGGTGAAAAGTATCTCCCCTAAGTCCCAATCTTATTGTTTCCAAAGATATTACCTCATTTCCGGAAATATTTCCAAGATTAACATTAGGGCCAGATAGCTGTACAAACCAAACTTGTTGAGCTTTTTTTGGAGCTTCCCATATAATTTTCTCAGATGGAATTTCAGTTAAAATTTCTTCAACTAAACCTTGTCTAACTTCGCCTGATTGTCTAAAAAGACCAACATTTCCAGAATCTCTAGCTTCACCGATAACCTTCCAAGACCCTGCTTCTAATTCATTTCTCATTTGCCTAATCCATTTATAAGGCGGAATAATTTTTCTTGTGTCTTTAGAGCCTACCTCAGATAATACAGTCACATGCTTAGATAATTTGGTAATGTATTCACATTTTTTTTTATGTGGAATTTCAATTGAGCCATCAGATACCTCAGCATATTTCAAATTATACTTTTTTATAATATCAATATAATCCTCAAACTGATCTCTAACTATAAATGCCTCAAATAAAGTTCCTCCAAAATAAACTGATATATCTGCCTTTTTAAACATATCAATTTTTTTTACTAAGTCTTTAGTTAATAGAGAAGTAGACCAACCAAATTTTACAAGATCAATAAACTCTCCTGAAGATTCAATCAAATTTTTACATTCATTTATACTTGAACCTTTATCAATCACCATTGTTAAACCTTTTTTTCGAGTTTTTTTGGTTCTTTCAGGTAAATTTTTTAAGTGAAAATTCATTATAATCTATTTTCTTTAAACTGATTTATTATTCTATAAAATGCAGAGTTTTCATTTAATTCTGGTAAAAATTCAAACAAAATATAGTGATTTTTAAAATTAATAGATAATGCGCTTTCTAAAACTGATATTGATTCCTTATACCTTCCAGCTTTCAATAAGTAAATCACTAGCCTATAATATAATAGAGATTCTTTTGGCAATTCATTAATACCATTTTTAATTATTTCGATTGATTTTTCAAAATTATCATTGCTATAATAAATAAAAGAAAAATCTAAATATATATCGATATCGTTTGGGCTATGTTTCAATGCTTCATTGTAAAGATCTTCGCTAGAAATTATGTTCCCAATTTCAAACTCAGCTTTTGCTAAGAATTTTAAACATATAATATTTTCACTATCATTATTTAATGCTTTTCTAAAATAATGAATAGCCTCATGCCATTTTTCTATAGATGAAAGGCTTTTTCCAATTCCAATCAAGGATTTAACATGATATTCTTTTTCCTTTAAGGCTTTTTGAAAAAACTTGATTGAAATATTATACTCTTTTCTCAAATAATAAATATCTCCTAAATGAAAATATATATCAAACCCAGGACCATCTAACTCATATAGTTTTTCATAATATTGTGTTGCTTTTTTAAATTTTTTAATTTTTTTAAATGCTTTTGCTAATCCTAAGTATGCAGAAGAAAACTCATCATTTATAGTGATTGAATATTCATAAGATCTTATTGACTTTTTATATTTTTTTAAATCAATATATACATTAGCAAGATTAAACCAAGCAAATTCAGAATAAGGATCTTGATCAATAAACTTTTTATAAAATTTGATACTTTTCTCTGATTTACCTAAAATTTTGAAGCATTCTCCCAAATCATTTAGAGCATTCTCATGTGAAATATTTGAATTCACTGCTTTTTTGAAATACTTTAAAGCTTTTTTATATCTTTCTGAAGACTGGTATGCTAATCCAATTTGATAATATAATTCATCTTTATTTGAAGAAAATCTAATTGCACTTTTAAAAACCTTTATTGCCTTTTTAATTCTACCTAATATAACAAAAACTTGTCCTTTTAAAATAAAAATATTTTCATCTGTTGGATTAAGTAAATAAGCTTTATCAAGCATTTCTAAGGATTCCTTAAACTTTTGCATAGCTACTAAAATATTAGCTTTTAAGAATAATAAATCTGATGAATAAGAATGTTGGAATATAGCAAAATTAGCAGCATCTAATCCTTTTTTAAATTTATGATTATCTATATACCATTTTATAATTTTTTCGTAATATTCTGAATCGTAATAAACCTTTTTATTTTGGCTTATATTCATTTCAAAATCTAAAACTAATTTTCTTAACTCTTCTTGACGTTTTTTAAATTCCTCAGTCATATCTGATAAAATTCAAATATCAACATGAAATAATTATCCTCCAAATTAAATAATAAATTAATACTGATTTTATTTTATCAAAAATTACATTTGTCTTTAGTTTGGCCTCGTAGTTCAATGGATAGAATAGGAGTTTCCTAAACTCTAGATACAGGTTCGACTCCTGTCGAGGCTACAACCATATTTAATTATTTTCTTTCTTAAAGTCTCCTCTTTTAATGGCTTTAATAAATCTAGCCCAAGCAAATGGATTCAATAATGGATTAGATGGTAATTGATATTTATTTGATGTAGCAAGCATTTGTTGATCCATAAAGTACTTGTAATTCATATTTGCACTCATTGGTTCATTCATGTACATTTCTCGTAAGAGTTGTTTATTCAATGATTTATCTAAATTTTCTAAGTCTCTTCTGTTTGGTAATTCTAAAGCTAAAACAGCTTTTTTAAATAATTCTTCAGTTGGATAAGGAAAAATTTCTAATTCAGGAAGTATCGTAGTATCAGGCTTCAACTCAATAATTAAAGAAATTGATTCGCCTTTATCTCCTGGTACAATTAAATTTTGTTTTTGGTAACCAACAGCACTAATAATTAAACTATCTTCTTCTAAAACAGGCATAGTAAAATATCCATATGGATTAGAAGTAGTTCCTCTACCTGCTTTAGGAACATAAATATGAACACCTCCAACACCAGATATGCTATCAGCACCAACAACTACACCGGACATCTGAATAATCTTTTTTTCTCCTTGAGAGAAAGTAAAATGATTAAAAAGAAAAAAAATGGCGGATAAGTAAAGAAGTTTTTTAAACAACATTAAAATTGAAAAATTTTTATATTTAATTATTAATTCATCGCTAAATTACTTAAATATTATTTTGTTTTCATAAAAGATTCATTTATTAACTATAATTAACTATGAGATTAAAAAATTTTAACGTCGATTATGGAAGTAAAGTTTTTAGATCATTTTCTGACATCTCAAGAATAAGAATAATGAATATTTTATATAATAGAAAAGAATCTTGTATAGCAGATTTAGAAATGATTCTAAACTTTACTCAAACAAAAACTTCAAGACATGTTAATTATCTTAAAAACGCAAACTTATTAAATATGAAATATGTAAATCAATTTATTTTTTATTCAATAAGAGAAGAAGCTTTAGATTTAATAGACCAAATATTTAAATTACTTGAAAAAGACAAACAATTAGAAAAAGATTTGGAAATTTATGATATCATGAATTCAAACAGAGAGTTATCAAAAAATAAACTTGATTTATTAAAAAATAAATAATTTAAATATGAATAGATTAGTTGAAATTCCTATAAATGAGCCTGTTTTAGAATATAAATCTAAATCAAAAGAAAAGATTGAATTAAAAAAGAAAATTCAAGAATTAAAAAATAAAGAAATAGATATACCAATGTACATTGGCGGAAAAGAAATAAGAACAAAAAATAAAATACGAATTTCACCGCCACATGATCATAATCATACTTTAGGACATTATAATAAAGGAGATGAATCTCATGTAAAAAGTGCTGTAAAAGCTGCATTAGATGCTAAAGAGAATTGGAATAGAATGGGATCTGACAAAAGGGCAAAAATTTTTATTAAAGCAGCTGAATTATTAGCAGGTCCATATAGATCAGAAATAAATGCTACAACTATGTTGGGGCAATCAAAAAATGTTTTCCAAGCAGAAATTGATGCAGCATGTGAATTAATTGATTTTTTAAGATTTAACCCTTATTTCATGAAAAAAATCCATGAAGATCAACCAATTTCTCCTGATGGAATGAAAAATTCCTTATCATATAGACCATTAGAAGGTTTCATTTTTGCTTTGAGCCCATTTAATTTTACTTCTATTGCAGGAAATCTTTGTTCAAGTGTTGCTTTGATGGGAAATACAGTAGTTTGGAAAGCCTCAAGCACTCAAATTTATTCTGCAAATGTAATAATGAAAGTATTTAAAAAAGCAGGGCTTCCCGATGGTGTAATTAATCTAATCCATACTGATGGAAAAACAGCTGGGAATATAATATTTAATCATAGAGATTTTGGGGGAATTCATTTTACTGGAAGCACGGGAGTATTTCAAAATTTTTGGAAAATAATAGGTGAAAATATCAAAAATTATAAATCTTATCCTAGAATAGTTGGAGAAACAGGAGGAAAAGACTTTATTATTGCCCATAAGTCTTCTGACCCTAAAGTGGTATCAACCGCTATATTAAGAGGTGGTTTTGAATTTCAAGGACAAAAATGTAGTGCACCTTCTAGAATATACTTACCAAATAATTTGTGGAGCGAAATTAAAGAAAATTTATTAAAAGATGTATCAGATTTAAAAATGGGAAATCCTGAAGATTTTACAAATTTTGTAAATGCAGTAATAGATGAAAAAGCTTTTCACAATATATGTTCCTATATAGATTTTGCAAAAAATGATCATGAGCATGAATTAGTAATCGGAGGAAATTATGATAAATCTATTGGTTATTTTATTGAACCAACAATTTTTTTATCTACAAATCCAAAAAGTAAATTAATGTGTGAAGAAATTTTTGGACCAGTAGTTACTATATATATTTATGATAATGATAAGTATGAAGAGACACTTGATTTAGTGAACGATACATCTCCATATGCATTAACTGGTGCAATTTTTGCGAAAGATAAAAATGCAATTGAACTCGCAAAGATCAAACTAGAACATTCAGCAGGAAATTTTTATATTAATGATAAACCAACAGGTGCTGTTGTTGGTCAACAACCATTTGGAGGAGGTAGAGCATCTGGAACAAATGATAAAGCTGGATCTTATCTTAATTTAATCAGATGGGTTTCACCTAGGACAATCAAGGAATTATTTGAAAGTCCAACTAATTATAGATATCCTTTTATGGATGAAAAATAGATTATTTATTAGAATAGCTTAACTGATTTTTTTCATAATAAGAAAAGTAGAATACAATTAGTAATGAACCAATAAAATATATTTGGATTATTATGGTTGCAGAACTAAAATAGTCACTTATAAGAAACCAGTCTCCGAAAAAAAATATTATAAAATATCCTAAAGTAGATTTGATTGCTTCAAAAAATAAAGCATAAGAATCTAGATCCATTAAGCTGGTTAGACTATAAATAAAAACAAACAAAAAAAGAGAATAAAAAACACCTTCCATAAAACTAATTAGATGAAGATGATTGATGAAATACATCATAAAAAATGAAACTATAACATATTGTACCCAAGACCATATTTGTAAATTATTGGAAATATTAGGATAATATTTTTCATAATTGTTCGAAGAGTCTATTGTTGCCACAGGAAATTTTTTTTCAACATCTTTTGGCCTCCATCCAGTAGGCATAAACCATATTCTAAATTTATCCAGCCAATTATTTGTTCTCCAAGCATCTTTAATTAATAAAAATAGATGCACAAAATTAATGTATATAGGATTCCATGATCTTACTGGCCTTTTTACTCCATATACAGGGGGTATATGATCTAACTCTTCTTGGAAGGTTCCAAATAACTTATCCCAAATTATAAATATTTGAGATAAATTTTTGTCTAAATATTCTTTATTAATTGCATGATGCACTCTATGATGAGAAGGTGTTACAATTATATGTTCTAAAAAACCAAGCTTACCAATAAGTCTAGTATGATACCAATACTGTGCAAATAAATGAAGTGGAGCAAGAAAAGTTATCACCTCAGATGGAACCCCAAGAATTGCAGTTGGAATTAAAAAAATAAAAGTAAGGGAAAAAAAATTGGAAATAGATTGTCTTAAAGCACAAGCTAAATTAAACTCTTCACTACTATGATGAATAATATGATGATTCCAAAAGTAATTAATGCTATGGTTTATTCTATGAACCCAATAGCCTGCAAAATCAATACCAATAAATGCTATTACATAAGTTAACCAAGTAGCCTTTATTTTAAATAATGCTAAATTATCTACCATGAAGTCATAAGATAAAATGATAATAGTTAACCCTAAGACATCCCTAATAACATTAGTCAATCCAGAACACAAACTGGACAGAGTATCCATACTTCTAATAACATAAGTCTTATCAAGATATTTAGCATAAAATATTTCCAATAAAATAAGAGATATAAATAATGGAATAGCAATGTTCAATGTTGTTATGTAGTATGTAGGCATAATTACAAATTTAATTTTTAATACAAAAAAACTGAATGAAAAGAACAATAATTAAATTTTGGTAATTTATCTTCGCAATTACAAAATGAAGCCGTATTTACTTTCTTTTTTTCTATTTTTTTATGTAATTAATTTATTCTGTCAAGAAACTTACATACCAACCAAAATATCTGATGATAAAATAATTTTAGATGGAGTTTTAAATGATAAAGAATGGGAAAATGCTATAAAAGTTGATTTTGATTTTGAAGTTGAACCAGGATACAATATTGAGCCAATTGTAAAGACTTTAGGTTATATATATTACTCAGATAAATTTATTTATTTAGCTTTTGATGCTGAAACAAAAGAAAATGTAAGAGCATCTGTTAGGAAAAGAGATGACTTTGGGATTTTTAATGATGATGTTATTGGATTTAATATTGATACATATGGTGATGGGCGAAATAATATATTTATTGCATCAAACCCATATGGTTCTCAAGTTGATGTTAGAGTTTTAAATGAAGTAGAAGAAGAAAAAAGATATCAAATTTCTTATGATTTAGAATATGAATCAGTTGGAGCAATTAAAGGAAATAGATATTATGTTGAAATGAAAATTCCATTTTCTTCAATACCATTTCCTAATGGAAAAAATCAGAAATGGAAATTTGGATTGTGGAGAAAATATAAGGATTATTTTCTTCAGTCTGGAAAGGTTGATAGAGATAATAACTGCTCAACTTGTCAACTAGAAGATGAAATAATATTTGATAATATTATCATAGAGAAAAAGGTTAACTTATTACCATATGTTTCAAGTAATGTAAACGGTAACTATAATCAAAATTCAAAAAGAGTAGAATATGGTAAAATAAAAACTAATCTTGGAATAGGTATAAATGCAGAAGTATCTAAAAATTTATCTATTGAATTAACAATTAATCCAGATTTTTCTCAAGTTGAATCTGATGTAACTAAAATTGATGCTAACTCAGCTTATTCATTAAGCTATCCTGAAAAAAGACCTTTCTTTAATAAGGGAACTGATATTCTTAATATAAACTCTGATGATTTACAACCATTTTATTCTAGGTCAATAAATAACCCATTATATGCTCTAAAAATTTTAAATCAAGGTACAAATTCAAGGGTATTTTTTCTTTCTTCCATTGATAATGATTCTCCATATTTGATAGCTGGTAATGACAGGTCATATTTTGGAGAGGGAGGTAAAAGTTTAGTTAATGTATTTAGATATCAAAGACTATTAAAAGGAGGTTCAAAAATCGGATTACTATCAACTAGCAGATATTACAAAGGTGGTGGATATGGTAATATTTTTGGATTAGATGGACTATTCCAATTATCAAAAAATATAAGAGTTTCATTTGACATATTAAAAAATTACAATGAAGAACCAAATACTAACTGGATAGATTCTGAAGATGCATTTAATAGTAAAACTGTTAGACTTGATGGGGAAAAATTTAATGGCACTGGAGTATCATTGGGATTCTTAAGAAGTACTGAAAACTGGACAACTTATTTGGGTTATAAACATATAAATCCTGAATATAGAGCAGATGTTGGTTTTGCAGTAAAAAATGATAGAAAATGGTTAACATTTTATCAATCTTATAAGAAAAACTGGGATAAAGGATTTTTTAAAGGGACATCTTATGCTATTAAGAAAGATATATTATATGATTTCAATAATAAGTTAGATGTTATGAGTTTAGATGCTATATTAAATGCGGATATAATAGGAAATACTAGTATTTCCTACATCTATGATTTTGATTTTACAACCGATTATCTTGGAAAAGAATATAAAAATTATGGAACTAGTAGAATAAATTTTTCTAGTAATCCAAATGAAATTTTATCTATTACATCCAATTTTGGCATTGGAAGAGATATAGCTTTTAATTCAGATGATCCAGAAATTGGCAAAGAACTAAATTTATTTTCGAGAATACGATTTCAAATAAATAATAGCTTTTCCATAGCTAACTCTATAGATTTTTCTAGATTAAAATATATGAAAAAAAATGAATTCTATTATAAAGGGTTTATTTATAGAGCAGATTCAAAATATCAATTCACAAATTCTCTTGGAATAAGATTGGTAATAGAATTAAATGATTTTAATGATTATTTATTTATTCAACCTTTATTTGAATGGACACCAAATCCATTTACAATTTTTTACATTGGTGGAAATCAAAATTTAACAAACAACAATAAAAACTACTTAGTAGATAATTCTCAAATTTTTATTAAATTCCAGTATTTACTAAGCTTGTAATGAAATATTACTTTGTTTGTAACATAAATTTAAATTATTAGTTTATATGAATATGACTAAAAACAGAAGGAAGTTTTTAAAAACAGCAAGTTCTTCTGCTTTATTTGCAACATTAGGATCATCTTTTTTTACTAGTTGTTATGAAAAAGATGAAGATATATCTCCAGTTAATGATGATGATAAAAATGAAGATGGTTGGGCAAATGGATACAACATAGATAGTACAAATATTAAAATTGATTTAAATCATAATAACTTTAAAGTTTTAAAAGGGACTGGTGGGTGGAAAAGATTTGATGAAGGAGCTCTTTTATTGGTTAATGTTGGATCAGACATTATTAGAGCATTTTCAAGTATATGCCCCCATGCACAATGTAGAACAAGCTGGGCATATGCTAATAATAATTTCACTTGTACTTGTCATGATTCAATATTTAAAAATGATGGTAGTTTTGTGTCAGGACCGGCAGCAGGTCAAGATTTAAAATCTTTAACAGCAAAAGTAGAGGATAATATATTAACAGTTACTGAAGATTAGATTCCAACCCTTAATCCATTTTTGAAATATAATTCTTTATCTAGTTTCCCATTTCTATCATATATCTTCCAAAAACCATCGTCAACACCATTTTTCATTTCTCTTTCATCAGAAATTGATCCATTTGGATAATAATTTTTTTGAATCCCATTTTTCAAACCATTTTTAAAAATCCATTCATTTTTTAGATTTCCGTTTTTATAATAAGAAACAGACTTTCCATTTCTTTTATAACTAAGATTGAAATTCTCTTTTGATTCTATTGAACCATCTTTATGATATCTAATTACTTTTACTGAAACATTATCATAAGTCCATTCACTTTGAATCCTTTTCTTTGAATCATAAAGTTTTGTTAAATAATTTTTACCTTCTTCATAAAATTTTTCAACTCTTATGTTGTCAAGTTCATCTTTTTCAATAGCTACTCCTGTAAACTTTTCGTTTTCATGATATGAAAATTTTTCATCGTGCTCAAGTTGATTAAAAGGAACATTACTCTCGCATGATAAAAAAATTAAAATCAAAAAATATTTAAATACATTATTCATTTACTAAATCTTTTTCAAAAGTTACAGTATAAATCATATCAACTGGTTTAAGGGAAACCGTATCAACAAGTTTTCTAACGTAAGAAAAATTCATTGTATTTAAATCAATAAAGTCAACTTTAAATACTCTAACGTAACTTCTTGTACCTACTGAATCCAAATACTGAAGATATAGACTATCATAATCAGGATCAAATTCATATTGATAAAGGTTTCGATAATAAAAAACTAAATTATCAGATCTGAAAGATAAAAGCTCAATTGGATTTTCATATTTAATAGTATCATCAAAAAGTTCACTAGTCATTTGAACCCTCTTCCAATTACCTGAAAATTGAACCTCTTTTTTATTAAAATTACAATTTGAAAATAATATTACTAGTACTAAAAAGTATCTCATTTCTTATATAATTTTATAAAATAATTTATCAAATCTATATGGAAATTAGTTGGATTAAAATTATTATACTTTTATTCTTAGTCTGGATGGTTTACTTTTCTCTAGGAGCATTTGCAAACATGACTGAAAATAAAATTTTATTATCAATTTTTAAATTATTTAAAATATTAGTAATTGTTGCTATTATAATTATAGTTGGAATTTATTTGCTAGATGGACTAGATTTTTAATCAATTACATCTGGGCTAAAAAAATAAAAAAAGTTGAAAAAATTATTTTTTACAAAAGTTTTATTAATAATTCATTTCACATCTTTATCACAAATTTTTATTGAAGGAATAATTAAGGAAAATATTTATAATTCTCCTATTGAAGGAATTGAAATTATTTATAATAACGAAACTACTTATTCAAACATCGAAGGAAGGTTTATAGTCGAAATTAAAAATTTACCTGCTATATTATATTTAACCTCACCTTTGTTTTTTGAAAAATACGTCAACATAATAGATGAAAAAAAATTAGAAATAATTTTAACAAATAAAGGTTCTTTATTGGAAGAGGTAATTGTTAAATCCGAAATAAATAAAAAAAAATTAAAGAATACAGCTTCTTCAATTTCAATAATTAAAGATATAGAAACAAGAAAAATTTCTGATATATCAATTCGGTCAGGATTAAATGAAATTCCAGGGGTTTATATGCACAGTGGGTCTTTAAATACAAATAGAATAACTATTAGAGGCATGGGATCAAGATCTCCATATTCCACTAATAAAATTAAATCTTACATAAATAATATTCCTCTGAGCAATGGTGTTGGTGAAACTACAATAGAAGATTTGGGTATTAATTTATTTAATCAAATAGAAACAATCAAAGGACCAAACTCGAGCATTTATGGAGCAGGTCTTGGTGGAGCAATTTTACTGAATTTAGAAAAATCAAAAGAACATAGCCTATCTTATTCATCTTTTTTTGGCTCATACAAAACAACAAAAAATGAAATAAATCTTTATAAGAAAGTTAATAAAGTTGACTTTCAAATTAATTTTCAAAATCTTTCTAGTGATGGATATAGAGATAACAATAGTTACACTAGAAATAATGCATTTGGGTATTTAGGATATAATATAAATGATAAAATCAAATTAGATTTCATTTATAATTTTATAAACCTAGATTCTGAAATTCCATCCTCATTGAATATAGATGATTTCAATTTAAACCCATCAAAAGCAGCTGAAAGTTGGAAAAATGCAAATGGCAATGAAAAATATAAAAAAAATCTATCTGCTATTTCATTTGATTACAATTCATCAAATTATAATTTGATTGCAAATATTTTTTATAATAATTATAAATCTGATGAAAAAAGACCATTTAACTTTTTAAAAGAGAATAGTAATGGGTTTGGATCAAGAATCGTTAACACTATTATTAAAGAAAATCAAAAAATCAATTTTGGATTTGAATTTTTTCGAGAAAATTATTTATGGAAGACTTTTGATAATTACGGGACTGATTCAGAAAAAATATTAAACGATCAAAATGAGAAAAGAAATAATTTTTTGATATTTTCCAAATATGAAATTGAAATAAATAATACCTCTATAATAACATTTGGATTGAGTTCAAATAATATAAAATATAATTGGGAAACCATTGAATATAATGATCTAAACCCTCAAGAATTAAAAAATAAAGATTCAAAAAAATATAAATATCAAAATATTATTTCTCCTAAAATTTCATTAAATAAAACTATTTCAAATCAAAATTTATTTTTTACAATTAGTCATGGTTATTCCCCACCAAATATTGATGAAACTTTAGATGATAAGGGGTTAGTTAATACAAACATAAAACCAGAATCCGGTTGGAATTATGAGTTAGGGATAAGAGGTAATCTAATTAATAGGAAAGTTTCGTATGATCTTAACTTGTATCTTATGAAAATAAAAAACTTATTAGTAGCTCAAAGAACTTCGGAAGACACTTACGTAGGAGTAAATGCTGGTAAAACTTCTCATCCAGGTATTGAATTATCGATAAATTCATCATTATGGGAGTCTTTAGATAATAAAAAAAACATTACATCTGAAATTTATTTTTCAAAGAATTGGCACAAATTTATTGATTTTATAAATGAAGGAAACGTATATTCCAACAATTATTTAACCGGAGTTCCTTTACATACCGTCAATAAAAACATAACATTTAAAATCAATAAAATCAAAGGGATAATTAATTTTCAAAAAACTGGAAAAATACCAATTAATGATAGTAATTCAGAATACTCTGAACCTTATATGTTGTGGAATTTGAAAATAGGTAAATTATTTAACATCAATAAAATTAATTTAAATATAATAACAGGCGTTAAAAATTTATTTGATGAAAAATATGCTTCAATGATACTAATTAATGCAAAAGGGTTTGGAGGGAGTAAACCTAGGTATTATTATCCAGGTCTTCCAAGAAATTATTTTATATCTTTAAATTTGAAAGTTTAAAAATATGAAAAATAAAACTCTAAATTATTTCAATTCAAATTTATATCACAGAAATTATATTTTACAAGTAAAACGAATATTAATAGTTTTAATATCGTTTATTCTATTTTGCTGCTCAGAAAAACAAATTTATAATAAAACAAAATTTGAAATAACTTATCCAGAAAAATTTGCAGAAAATGGATACGATGGAAGATTACTTTTGATGATCAGTAATAATAATAATGCTGAACCAAGATTTCAAATTAATGACAGTCATAATACTCAAATAATATTTGGTATTGATGTTGAATCTTGGAAAAGTGGAGAAACTAAAATATTTGATTCTAATATATATGGATACCCAATTAAGTCCATTGAAAATTTAAAAGAAGGTGAGTATTATGTGCAAGCATTTTTACATAAATACGAAACGTTCAATTTATCAACTGGATATAAAGTAAAACTACCTAAAGATCAAGGAGAAGGACAAAAATGGAACATAAGTCCAAAAAATCTTTATAGTACTCCAAAAAAAGTAAAAATTTCAAAATCTGGTACGATTAAGATGTCTCTTGAAAATGAAATTCCTCCAATAGAGTCTATTAAAGATTCCAAATATATAAAGCATGTTAAAATAAAAAGTGAAATGCTATCAAAGTTTTGGGGTAGAGATATGTTTTTACAAGCTAATGTTCTTGTTCCTCATAATTTTGATAAAAACTCAAAGGATAAATACCCATTAATGATTTTTCATGGACACTTCCCAAATACATTTAGAGGATTTAGAACTGAACCTCCAACTGCACCAAAAGTAGATACTATATTCAATACAAGATTTGGAATTACAGGATATAAATATATCCAAGAAAAAGAAGCATATGACTTATATAAAAATTGGATCAGTGATGATTTTCCTAGATTTATAGCAATTGAAATTCAACATCAAAATCCTTATTATGATGATTCTTATGCTGTTAATTCTGCAAATTTAGGACCTTATGGTGATGCTATTACATATGAGTTAATTCCACATGTAGAAAATTTATTTAATGGTGTTGGAAAAGGATGGGGAAGATTTCTCTATGGCGGTTCAACAGGTGGTTGGGAAGCATTAGCTGTTCAAGTCTTTTATCCTAAAGAATACAATGGTTGCTTCGCAGCATGTCCAGACCCTATTGATTTTAGAGCTTTTACTGTAGTAAATATTTATGAGGATGAAAATGCATATTATCACAAAAGTTATTATAAAAAAACTTTAAGAGCTGGAATGAGAGATGGTAAGGGAATTATAAAATCTCACTTGATAGATATGAATCACAGAGAAATGGTTTTGGGCTCTAAAGGAAGATCAGGAGATCAATGGGACATCTGGCAAGCAGTTTTTTCTCCTACTGGAACTGATGGATATCCTAAACCTATATGGGATAAGAAATCTGGAGAAATAGATAAAAATGTTGCAGAATATTGGAAAGAAAATTATGACCTAAGTTATATTTTGAGAAGAGATTGGAATAAAATCGGAAATGATTTAAGAGGAAAATTATATATATATTGTGGTGATATGGATAATTATTACTTAAATAATGCAGTTGTTTTAACTGAACAATTTCTTGAGTCAACAAAAAATCCTTATTATAATGGAGAAGTTGATTATGGCAACCTAGCTGAACATTGTTGGAATGGTGATCATGAAAATCCAAATCATATTTCAAGACTCAGATATAACACCATGTACTTGCCAAAAATTAAAGAGAGATTAAAACAAAGTGCTCCAAAAAATCATAATTTAGTTAATTGGGGTATATAATTATCATTTAAATAATAAATACATTTTTTCCTTTTTCCTCCACCCTGCCTGTGATTTATATTTAACAAAAAAAATTTTTAAATCACTTTGAGACTCATAATCAACAAAAAAAACCTTTTTATCAGCTTGTGATTGATACCTTACAAAAAACCATAATCCATTATTTCCTTTTGCCTGTGACTGATAATCTAATTTAAAAACCTTTAGATCAGATTGAGACTCATATTCAGTAACAAAAACATTGATATCTGCTTGAGAAGAATAATCTACAGAAAAAACTTTTTGAGAAAAGGCTTTGAAACTTATTAAAATAAAAAATAATAAAATATTACTTTTCATTTATTAACGATTGGAGTTGAAAAGTCATTGTATTTGCAGATTTAGCATATCTTGCTGCTTCTATTGACTCTTTTTTTATCTCATCTAATTCAAATTGACTATATTCTATTTTTGATGTTATATCATTCAATTTATTTCTAATTTGAAAGTTTTGATAAGCTAAAACTAAAATTCCTATAAAAGTTAAATTTTGAAAATTAATAAATTTGTTCATAATTATAATTTGATGTTTAATTAAAAAAAAAAAATGAATTATTTAATTTTAAAACTATGAATTATATGTTAAATATTTTATTAATTCTATTTATAAAATTTTATTCACTAGAAAATTACAATAAAAACTTATTTGGTGTTTGGAATCTTATTTCAAAGGTTGAGGTAATTAGTGGTCAAAGAGATAAAGAAAATAAAAGTAAAATTAATTATAAAATTGGTGAAAAAGTAATGGAACTTAGATCAAACAATACAATTATTGAATATGAAGGAAGAGATCCAAAAGAATTAAAATGTGAAATATCAAAAAAAAATATTAATATATTTGAAGAAAACGGAAGTTCAATCGAGTTGATTTATTATCTAATTAATGACACCCTAGTAATTGAAAATTATAACGAAAATAAATTAATAAAAAAACTATATATAAAAGAAAAATTGAAATTTTGAAAAAAAAAAATAACGATAAAGAAAAAAGAAGAAATGCTCAAATAGCAAGAAGAAAAAATATTACAAAAATTAAACCATCAGGAAAAATTTATAAAAGAAATAAAAGAGTAAATGATAGTATTGATGAATAATAATATAATTTTTTAATCTTCAATAAAATCAAAGAATAATACTCTTGAACTAAATTTAAAAAAAGCTATGAAGAAGTTAATTATTTTATTTTTTATTCTATCTGTAAATAATGGTTTCACTCAGAGTAGAAAAAAAATCCTTGAAACAACTAAAGAAATAATTCAAGGGAACTGGAATAGATTTTTTGAGATGTTATCAATACCAAATGATGGTTACGATTCTCCAAATATTGAAAAAAACATACAATGGTGTGAAAAAAATTTCTCAAATCTTGGATTTAAACTTGAAAGAGTCAAAGCCAAAAGCACAAGCCCTAGCATGCCAAATCATCCTCTTCTAATAGGAAATAAATTTTTATCTGAAAATCTAAAAACAGTACTTATCTATTTTCATATGGATGGACAACCTGTAGACCCTTCAAAATGGAATCAGAAAGATCCATTTGTTCCAATCCTAACAGAAAATATAAATGGTGAATGGAAAGAAATAGATAGAAATAAAATTTTATATAAACCAAATCCTGATTGGAGAATTTTTGGAAGGTCAACCAGTGATGATAAAGGCCCTCCAATGATGTTAGTGAATGCGTTGGAAGTACTAAATAAATTAAATATACAACCTAAATTTAATATTAAATTGATCATAGATTTTCAGGAGGAAATGGGGTCACCCACTATTGTAGATGCAGTATCAAAGTTCAAGGAAAAACTTAAATCAGATTACCTACTAATTATTGATGGTCCAAGACACCCATCAAATAAACCTACATTGACTTTTGGTGCAAGAGGAATTAGTAGAATTACTTTAACATCTTATGGTCCTATAAAACCGCAGCATAGTGGACATTTTGGAAACTATGCCCCTAATCCAGCAATGAATTTATCTAAAATTCTTTCTTCAATGAAAGACTATTCAGGAAGAGTAATAATTCCAGGTTTTTATGATGGAATATTTATTTCTGATAAAATAAAAACTATTCTTGATGCAGTTCCAGATGATGAGAATGAAATCAAGAAAGATCTTCTAATTTCAACTCCGGACCTAGTTGGAAATAATTATCAAGAAGCAATTCAATATCCATCTTTAAATATTAGAGGTCTAAAATCAGGATGGGTTGGTAAAGAAGTTAGAACAATTGTTCCAAGTACTGCAATAGCAGAAATAGATGTGCGATTAGTCAAAGAAAGTAACCCAAATAGACTTTTAAAATTAATAAAGGATCACATTATTAATGAAGGTGCCTATGTAATAGAAAATAGAGAACCTACAATTGAGGAAAGGTTAAGTCAAAATAATATTATTAGATTTGATTCTAAAGTCAGCTATCTTGCCTATAGGACAGAAATAGATTCCCCTATTGGGAAATGGGCATCAAGTGCTTTAAAAAAAGCTTTTCAAGAAGATCCTGTTAAAAAAAGAACATCTGGTGGATCTATACCTATTTCACCTTTTGTTACAACTTTAAATGTTCCAGCTCTTACATATCCATCAGTAAATAAGGACAATAACCAACATAGTCCTAATGAAAATATCAGAGTTGGAAATTTTATAGATGGAACGATTGGTATGGTTTATCTATTATTAGAAAATCCTTAGTAATTTTTATTTGGAATAAATGTCCAAGCAATAATATATGTTATAATTCCACCACCAGCACTTAAGGCAAATGCAAAAAACAATAGTCTTATAATAATTGGATCAATTTCAAAATATTCTCCTATACCTTCACATACCCCTGCAATAATACCTGCTTTACTATTTCTTTTTAATTTTTTCATTTTTTTTAAAATTAATTAGATACCCAAATGAAAATTGACTGCTAATATTTTTCACTACATTTCCTTTACCACCTCCAGGTCTATTATTTAACAAACCGTAACCGAAATTTATGGCAAAAATAATATTTCTTAAATAATAATTAGCTCCTAAATTCAGACCCATATCGATTGGTTTTAAAGTATGGCCTTTATCTAAATCATTTCCAATTTTTCCTTTAATATTTTCTTTCATTATTGAATTTCTGATAGATTCTTTTATTGCATAAGCAAAGTATGGGCCGAATTTTATCTCAACATTTTTTATTGAAGGCAAATTATATACAAGAGATATTGGCACCTCTAAATATGTGGAATAATTATATACATTCACTCCAGAAAAATCAACTACTTTATAACCCTTAATATTATAAATTAGTCCATATTCAAAAGAATATTCTTCATCAAGCAAATTATTTAGCAAAATACCTATATGAAATGCTGGGACAAAACCAGATGGTTGATCCAAATTACTTCCGTTAGAAATAGCTACTGATGATAAATTAAAACCGCTCTTTACTTGAAAATTTTCTTGAGAATATACATTAAACAAATTTGTTAGATAAAAAAATAATAAAAATTTAAACTTTGACTTTAAATTTATTTTCATAATTAATTTATTTCAAAATAATTTTTTTTACGCCAATAAAAATTACTGGAATAACAAATATAATCCAATATGCCCAAGTTAAAGTTCCATATCCTTCTGCTATAAGACTAATTAATCCAAATTGTTCTGCAAAAAAAATGCATATTATCATTACAAATGAACTAATTATAAATCTGTTTACCCCTGATAAGATTACTTTTTTTTCCTTAAGCCAGCTTGCAATCCTTTCATTAAATCCGTGTATTAGTCCCAATCCAGTTTCAACAAATGTTCCAAATAAAATAACTTGAAATATAATTTTAAAAGAATCTGATCCCAGTTTATTAAATAAAAAATTTATGGGAATAATTTCAGAGTTTATTTCAGGATAGTGACTCAATAAACTAAAATAGATCATAAAACCAGGAATCATTGCAAGAAAAGCAGCAATAACACCCGATACCATTGCTTCTTTTCTAGTTTTAAGATCTTTTAAACAAAATAACATAGCAGGAACAATCCCAACATTATATGCTGCATATTTAAATCCATTAATTATCCAATTTGATTTGTTATCTGAAATATTAAAGTTTGAAATAATATTTTCACTAAATATTGAGCCAATAGATATTACCAAAATTAAAAACACAAAATAAAGCGCTATTGACCAGTAAGAAAGAAATTTCATTATAACTTTAGATCCAAAGTATGAAAAAATTCCAATAAGTAAAATCATTAAAAGAATACCATAAATACTTAAAATATTAAATGCTTCCTTTAAAAGATTTCCAGAAGCAGAAGCTAATACCGAAATAACAAGTACTAAACCAATTAAATAAGTGATCTCATAAAGAATCCAACTTTTTCCTAAAACTTTTTTTAAAAAAGATCTATAATCATATGCATGAAATTTTCTAGATAAATCAAATGTAAAAGAAAGAACAATACACCATATAAATAGTGATACAATCATCCCATATAATCCACTTTTTGGACCTAACAAAAGAAAAAATTCAACAAGTTCTCTCCCTGTCCCATAGCCTCCACCTATAACCAGTGATTGAAAAATTAATCCAGGTAAAATAAATTTTTTGAAAAAAATATTTCTAAACATGTAATAAATACATTACTTTAAAAATGAATAATTACTTTTACACATTCTATAATTATGATTAAAATTAAACGATTAAATTTAGATTCATCTTGGTATATAAAATTTAACCAGCTAAATTTTATTTTAGACCCTTGGTTAATTGGATCAGAAATAGATGGGTTTAAATGGTTGAATGAACAATGGCATATAAAACCCCCCGTTACCATAAAAGATATTCCTAATTATGATTCAATTATAATATCTCAAAATTATGAAGATCATTGTCATTTAGAAACCCTTAAAAAACTACCCGATGATAAATCTATATTGGCTACGGAAAAAGCATATAGTAAATTAAAAAAACAATTTCCAAATAGAGAAATAATTCATATAGATACTAAAAATAAAATTGAAAAAAATAAAATTAATTTCATTAGTATAAAACCCCCTAAAATAATGGACCCAATTTATTTTGCATTACTAATTTATGATCAAGAAAATAATGGTATATTTTATGCTCCACACGGATTCACTTTAGATGAAAATCAAAAAAAATTAGTAAATAAATTTAAGATTAAACTAATGATAACTACTTTCACAGAGTTCAAACTTCCTAAAATTATGGGAGGTTATGTTAACCCTGGGATGAGTAATGTATATGAATTATATAATCAAATATCTCCAAAGTATATTGTTAATACTCATGACGAAAAAAAAAAAGCAAAAGGTTTGGTATCTCTATTAGCTAAAATCAAATATCCTGATTTAAAATCAATTGAAAATGTTAAAGATTTTAACTTTATTAATATTGATAATTATAAGACAATAACATTAAATTAATATACAATTATTAAAATGAGATCTATTGTTATACTAAGTTTCTTTTGCTTATCATTTAAAATTAATGATGTTGTTCCAAAAGAAAATTTAGTAGGAACATGGGAAAGAGTCTGTTTAGAAAATTCTGCGTTAGGTTTTTCATTAAACCATTGTAATTATTTTGGAGATAAAATAATGACAATTAAGGAGTGGAATTATATTGAAGTGGAATATAGAAATGGTCAAAGAAGATTTATTGATTATTTATTAGAAGAAGATAAAATTAAATTTTTTTTCCCTTCAAAAGAAAGCATAGAAAGTTTTGTGTCTATTGAAAATGATACTCTAATTATTGAAACCTTTGAAGTTTATAATGAATTTATGAACAGAAAATATATTGCTGATATTCATAAAACATATTTTGTAAGAAATTAAATTATATATTTATATATCATAAAGTAATGACTTGCTGATCCACCCAAAACAAATAGATGCCAAATAGCGTGATTATATTTAATTTTTTCTAGAGAATAAAATATTGTTCCTACTGTATATAATACACCACCTAAAATCATTAATAATAATGCGTCACTATTAAAATATGTGATAAGACTATTAAAATCTACAACAATTAACCAACCCATAATTAAGTACAGTGCTAGAGAAAATTTTTCAAATTTATTTAGAAAAAAAATTTTAAAGAACATTCCAAAAATAGCAATTCCCCACACTACAAAAAATAAATAAACTCCAAGACCTTCATTTAATTTTAAAAGTAACCCAGGGGTATAAGAACCAGCTATTAAAAAATATATACTTATATGATCAGCTAATCTTAAACTATTTTTATACTTTGTATTATAATAGTAATGATATAAAGTTGAACATAAATACATAAAGGTTAATGATAAACCATAAATCAATGCACAAATAAAAAATAATTTATCAGGGTTTTTAATTGATTTTTCAAGTAAAAAATATAACCCAACAATACTTAATAATAATCCAACTCCATGGCTTATTACATTTAAATTTTCTTCTTCAATATATTCTTTTCTTATGCTCATTAATTTAAATAAATAGATCTATATTATATGAATTAATTGTATGGGTTGTATATTTATAATATGACCCAATTTATGAAATTTTTTATTAGTATTTTTCTAAATATATTATTTTATAACCATCTTCATGCACAAACTACAATTAGAGCTCGGGATATAGGAATCCCTCTTAACGGAATAACTGGTGAATTCAATTCAATAACTGATGTTGAGGGAGTGTTAGTCGGTCATGAAACCATAATAAAAGGAGATGGTAAATTAGTAATTGGTAAAGGTCCAGTAAGGACTGGTGTAACTGCAATTTTACCCCGAGGTAAAGTATTTGATCCAGTATTTTCTGGATGGTATTCCCTAAATGGAAATGGCGAAATGACAGGGACTACATGGGTAGAAGAATCAGGTTTTCTTGAAGGACCAATTTTGATAACAAATACTCATAGTGTCGGTATTGTTAGAGACGCTGTAATCGAGTGGCAATACAATAATAAACTATTCAAGACTCTTTATGATATAAAAGATTTGTTTTGGTCTCTTCCAGTTGTTGGTGAAACATATGATGGATCATTAAATGATATAAATGGTTTTCATGTAAAAAAAGAACATGCAATTAAAGCACTAGAAAACGCTCAAGGAGGAATTATTTTAGAAGGTGGAGTTGGCGGTGGTACAGGTATGATCTGCCATGGATTTAAAGGAGGTATTGGAACTTCATCAAGAAAAATTAATTTAGATGGTAAAAATTACACTTTAGGAGTATTAGTTCAAGCTAATTATGGAAATAGAAATGATCTTATAATTTCTGGGGTACCCGTTGGAAAAGAAATACAAGACTTAAAACCTAAAATAACTTATGGAGAAAAAACAGATGGTTTAGGATCAATAATTGTAGTAGTTGCAACTGATGCTCCATTTCTTCCTAACCAATTAAAAAGAATAGTAAGAAGAGTCCCAATCGGAATTTCAAGAGTTGGTGGATATGGTTCTAATGGATCTGGAGATATATTTATTTCATTTTCTACTGCTAATAGTAAAGCTTTTGATAGGGAAAACGAAAAATCTATAACTTTCTTACCAAATGATGAAATGAATCCTTTTTTCATTGCAACTGTTCAAGCTACTGAAGAAGCCATTTTAAATGCTCTAATCTCTGCTAAAACAATGATTGGAATAAATGATAATGTTGTTTATGAGTTACCTCATGATAGACTAAAAAAAGTTTTAAAAAAATATAATAGGTTAAATGAATGAAATAATTAATAATTTTATTAACGGTAAATTTGTCTCTTCAAAAAGTGATCAAATATCAGTATGGAATCCACAAAATGGAAAAAAATTAACTGAAGTAACAAACTCTTCTTTAAAGGAATTAGATCAAGCTGTTAATGCTGCAAAAAATGCATATAAAAGTTGGTCCAAGTTTACATTAAAAGAAAGAGTAGAGTTTTTCTTTGAATTTAGAAATCAATTAAGAAATAATATTGATTCTTTATCAGATTCAATATGTCAAGAAAATGGAAAAACTTTTGAAGAAGCAAAAGCAGAAGTTTTAAAGGGAATTGAACTTACAGAGTTTGCTTGTTCAATGCCACAAATAATTCATGATGAAATACAAGAAGTTAGTAGAGGAGTAGAATGTAGATCCTCACATGTTCCTGTTGGAATTGTATCATCAATCACTCCATTTAATTTCCCAATTATGGTTCCTATGTGGACAATACCTAATGCTTTAGTTCTTGGAAATTGTATGATACTAAAACCTTCAGAGCAAACACCAGTAGGTGCTTCTAAAATTGCTGAATTGTTAAAAATCTCAGGATTACCCGATGGAGTTTTTAATGTGATTAATGGTAATAAAAAAGTTGTAGAAGGAATCTGTAATCATAAAGATATATCAGCAATTTCTTTTGTTGGCTCCACAAAAATTGCAAAAAATATTTATAA
>TARA_B100001778_G_scaffold230293_1_pt1 | contig 24277 bp, 51 predicted proteins | sample TARA_B100001778 | Tara Oceans TARA_B100001778 (sample SAMEA2623826) | marine metagenome | biome: marine biome (ENVO:00000447); feature: deep chlorophyll maximum layer (ENVO:xxxxxxxx); material: "saline water (ENVO:00002010), including plankton (ENVO:xxxxxxxx)" | depth 40 m
TTTTTTTATTAGATTGTGAATATATAATGACACCAAAAACATTTTCAATATACATAGAATCTCAAGTCAGAGAGAAAAATATCACACATATGGATGCGATATTAGAATATTGTATCAAGAATGAAATAGAACCAGATTCAATCACTGGTTTAATCCAGAAACCACTTAAAGATAAAATAGAAGCAAACGCAAGAGATTTAAACTTTTTACCTAAAATGGGTAAACTACCAGTATGATTCATATTATGGACGCCTTTAATGCATTTAAAATTTATATGGGTTTGAAAGCACATTTTAACTCAGACTACGATTTCACAAAGTACGGTGGTAAAACTAGAGCTAGTAAATCAAGTTATTTAAAAAGAAAAGACAAACATTTTTTTGGTAAAGTTGCAAGAAAGTATGGAGATGATACACAAGACTTTTTTGTATCTAATTTTTTGAAAAATGAAAAAGGTTATATTGGTGAGTTCAATGATAGAAACTTTACAGATTGGAAAAAAAGACATCAATCATTAAAATATATGTTTGAACAAGATATGAACTTGTTGTTAAATCAAGTTACAGATTTTAATAAATTATTTACTGTTGAAAATGGACAACACCCAATATTGTTTAGAAATTATTTATCACAAAGAATTAATATAGAAACAATGATTATATTAAACAAGTTAGTAAACTATCAAAAAGATTGGGATAAACAAATAAATGAAAATATCATATGGCCTAATCATAAAAACAAATTAAATAATTACAATTCACTATTGACAATTAATGAAACAGAGTATAAAATGAAAGTTCTTAATTTAACAAAAAATAAAAAGTAATGCATATAACATCAATATACGATAAAGAAGGTAAAGAAGTAAATAGATTAGAAATTGACGATGATTTAACTCATTGTGGTGGTAGAGTTTGGAAAGGTAAAGAACATTATTATAAAGGTTTAGGTATACCATACACTCATCACCAATTACTAGAAAAAGATATTACAGACGATACCGAGTTTGATACAATTCAAGATACAAATATATTTTATCTAGGATATTCTGTAAGTAGAAAAAGTTGGAAAAATAAAGTAGGAATATTTCAAGAAAGATATCAACCTTTTTTTCCAGACTTTATTGGTGCTTGTAGTGTTAAAGAAAAAACAATCACTGGTAATGCTAGATGTTTTAAAAAATCATCTGTAAATGTTATAGAAGTAATTAATTATGATATAGTAAACAAACAGTATTATTTTAAAATGGATTACGAGTGTGAAAGAAGAAGTTATATACAAGATGGTGGTGACCCCAGAAATTTAAAAAGTCTTATAGAATATATGTTAAGAAGTGATTGGAATTTTTTATGGGATAAAGGTGCAATCAATGATATAACACCAGAGGGTCTGGTGTCAGATGTGGCTGACCTATTTGAGTCAGATGAATTGCACCATCAATTAGGAACTGTGTATTCTGTTTTATACAGTTTATACAATGTTAATGTACAAAAATATTTTGAGTTTCTTAAACATATGAAATTAGAACATAAGAATCAATCTTCTTTTATTACTAATTCCATATTGATTTTAGAGAATAATGGTATTGATACTTTACCATTAAAACCTTTTGATGAGGATATGAAGAACTTTAAACATACAGTTTTGAATTTCTTATTACAAGGTAAAAATTGTGCATATTGTTCTTGTGATATGTTTATACACGAGGGTGATATGGTCAGAGATGACTATGTACGAAATGTATCAAAACAACTACAACACATACAATATTAATCTTAACTTGGAGTGAAAATGGAACAAAAACAATCTAACGAATCTTTAGTAAGAGAAAGAGATTTTTATCGTTCTAAATTTGAAGGTATGGAAAAGAAAATAAAAAGTCTAACAACAGACTGTGCATATTTAAAAAAAGATAATGACGGACTTAGAGATAGACTTAAAGATATGAACAAACAAGCTTTTGTTAAAAACAGAAGAAACTTTAGGAGATAGATGTGGAACAGAGATTTACATTTATAAAAACAAATGAAATAAAAGAAGATTTTGATTCTGAGGAGAGAGTAGAAGTTGAAGTTGTTATGGAAGATAATGATTTAGGACAACTTGAAGAAAAGTTTAGTAACTTTTTAAAGGGTTGTGGTTATGAAAACATTTCAGTATCAATAACAGAACCTAGAATTGAAGAAGATAGTGACCATTTAGGTGACCTAGATGATGAACTAGAAGACATAGATGAGGTTGATAATATTCGTGCATTTAAAAAAAAGACTATGTACAATGATGATTTTGATAAACCATCTGATACAGAGTGATGCAACAATTATCTTTATTGGATTTTGTAGTGGATAATAATAAACCTAAAAATGTATTTGTACTTGGTAATGGTGAATCTAGAGATGGATATGACCTAAAACAATTTAGACAATGGGGAAAGATTTATGGGTGTAATGCACTTTATAGAGATTTCCAACCAGATGGATTAATATCAACTGATTGGGCTATGATGCACGAGGTATATTCATCTGGTTATTGTTCTGATAACAAATGTTATTTTAGACAATGGAAACTGTTACCAGAACAATTCTTTGAGATGTTGCAATATACTGGATTAGAACAATCAAGTATGGAACAATTAAATGAACAACTAAAGAGTCTAGAATTAGACACAGTAGATAAGTTTCTACATCAAAATGAAAAAGGTAATAAAACACAATTAGTTTGTCACGGAATAGACCCAGAGAGATTTAAAGATGCAATATTAGAAATATTGACAAAGTTTAAAGGATTACCGAAAGGTGATGTAAGACAGAAACTAGGTAATGCTGGTTTATGGATTACTTGGGTTGATGAAAATGATAAGGTTCAAGATTTAGATAGTTTCTTTGATGGTGAGTTTATGGGTTGGAGTTCAGGCCCTACTGCTGTCAGAGTTGCGATAGAAGAGAATAAAGATACAGATAACATCTATATGTTAGGATTTGATATGCCTAGAGAAGGTAAAGTTAACAATGTTTATAAAGATACAGATTGTTATATAACTTCTGATTGTAAATATGTAAGTCCTATGAACTGGATAGAACAACACGAAAATAATTTCAAGAAATATCCAGATAAAAAGTTTTACAGAGTTATAGATGATGGTTCTGAAATACCAGAATGGTCAGACTATGATAATGTGAAAACAATCACCTACGGAAATATGTGGGGTAGAGTGGTTGTATAAATAACATTATATTATGATTAAGTGAAGATAAAATAGCATATAATAACATACGGAGATATAATATGTCATTAGATACTTTAAAAAAGTCTAATTCTTTAGACAAAATACTGGCTGCAGTTGAATCAGAAAATGCACCAGTAGAAAAACAATCATATGTAGACGAGAGATTGTGGAAACCAGAACTAGATAAGTCTGGTAATGGTTATGCAGTTATTCGTTTTCTGCCTGCACCAGATGGTGAAGATATGCCTTGGGCAAAACTTTGGAATCATGCATTTCAAGGCCCAACTGGTAAGTGGTACATTGAAAACTCATTAACTACATTAAATCAAAAAGACCCAGTTTCAGAATATAATTCTAAACTGTGGAACTCTGGTGTTGAAAGTGATAAAGAAATCGCTAGAAAACAAAAGAGAAAACTACAATACTACTCAAACATATATGTAGTGTCTGACCCAAAGCACCCAGAAACTGAAGGTAAAGTTTTCTTATTCAGATATGGTAAGAAAATTTATGATAAGTTGATGGAAGCTTTGCAACCTCAGTTTGAAGATGAAACTCCAGTAAATCCATTTGATTTCTGGGAAGGTGCAAACTTTAAATTGAAAATTAGGAAGGTTGACGGATATTGGAACTACGACAAGTCAGAGTTTGATAGTCCATCAAAATTAAACGAAGATGATTCCGAATTAGATAAGATTTGGAAGACAGAATACTCTTTAAAAGAGTTTACTGCACCATCTAACTTTAAGACTTATGATGAACTCAAAAATCGTCTTGACGATGTTCTAAGTGGAACTCAATCAACAACAAGTTCTGCCGAAGATGTAGAACTTCCTAAGACAGAAGTTGACGGAGATGACAAGTCTTATGTAGACAATGTTGTCAAAACGACTTCTACTGAGAGTGATGATAGTTTAGATTACTTTCAGAAATTAGCAAAAGAAGCCTAAACTTCCTTTGTTTCTCCTTATTTAAAGGGTGTTACTTTATTGTGACACCCTTTTTTTTATCCACACGGTTTTTTATAAATAGTAGTGAGTAGGAGAGGCAAATATGGTAGACCCAATTACAGCGTTTGGTGCGGCTACAGCCGCCTTTAGTGCAATCAAAAAAGGATTTGAAATCGGCCGAGATGTGGAATCTATGTATGGTGATATCGGTAGGTGGATGACAAGTTGTGAAACTGTAAACAAAGAAGCTGCAAAAGCAAAAAAATCTGGTATGAGTGTTGAAGAAGAAGCACTTGAAGTCTTTGCACACAAAAAGAAAATCGCCGCAATGGAACAAGAACTCAGAACTTTTGTTAATTTGAGTCATGGCCCTAATGCGTGGAACGAAGTTTTAAGAATACAAGCGGATATAAGAAAAAAAAGAAAAGAAGCAATATTACTTGCAAAAAGAAAACAAGAAGAAATGATTATGTGGGTTATGATAGGTATAGGTGCATTATGTTCACTTTGGGTGGTATTTTATGTCATTTGGAAAGCAATGGGAAGTTAAAATGAAAAATAATATTTTGACTAAATTAATGAGAAGTCATTGGTTTTGGATTTATTTATTTGTCATAGTTCTTTTTACTATGTTGACTCTAGTTGATTTCATAACAAGTTAATGAAAAAATTTAAATGGACTCGTTGGCCTAAACCTAAGTCTAGGTGGAGACACGCAATGCCGTATAAAAGTCCAGTGGTAATGTGGAAAAGTGAAATGGTATTAGTAAAGTACGAAGATATAGAAGGTGAGAAAGTTCCTATTCATATATGTAGAGGGATTAGTACCAGAAAGATACCAGAATATTAACCATATGATTGTCTATGAACTTGTGAATGAAAACTGTCAGTAATACTTGTGTCCATAACTATTGTCTTTTCAGTCGGATTAGTTGTAATATTTGTATTACCACCAGCCATCATAAATGATGCAGTTTGATTTTCTTTTTCTGCAACTAATTTTTTATTATCTTTCATAAGTTCAACCAACTCATTTATTTTTTCAACTTGTTTTATACTAGTTTTTTCAAGAATTTTATTATTCTCGTCCATCACCTTTTTAATTTTTTCATTATTCTTTTTCATACTCTCAACAGTAGCAACTCTTTTTTGTTCAATGAGTTTATCAAATTGTTCTTGAGTTATATCACCTCTTTCTAATCTTTTTTGTTGAAACTTCTCAAATTTTTCAAAACTAATTTGACTCTTTTCAACTTGTTTTGCATATCTTTCAATCTTGTCGCCTGGTGTATCAATTAAATCTTCTGCCTTTATTAAACCAAAAGTAAAACCTTCAACTGCACCAGCACCCCCTGCTAATATTTTTTCAAACTTATTTGCCTCTTTACCAAATAATTCATTCGCATTTCCAAATGCTGCAACTGCATCTGTTGCCGAAACAACCACAGAACCAAGTGCAAATCCTACTGGGCCTGCACCTCTAAGTGCAGTACCAGCAACTCTCGCACCACCTTTTACAATATTTTTTACACCACCTAATTTTGATATTTTATCTGGTTTAATCGTTTGTTTAGTCTGACCCATTTTGGAAACATCAAAACCTGATGATTTACCACCCTTTACACCTTTTGCACCTTTACCACCTTTACCACCTTTACGACCAAAACCCATCATTCCACCAAGTCCTCTGACCATACTTGTTGCAGTTTTTATCGCAAAAATAATTGCAGCCCCAAAGGCAGCGATTGCTACACCTAGAGTAATAAGAAAACCTTTTGTCCAACCACCAAACTTATCATTTGCATCTTTAAATAATTTTTTTGCAACACCAGCTAAACCCTCTTCTTGAAATACTGCATATAAATCTTTAACATAGTTGATAAATGCCTTTGTAATTTCTATGGTTGCACGGATAGTTTTTTTCAATCCCTCAATAAATTTAGGCCACATATCACTATTAATAAATTTTTGTAAAGCAAACAATGCAGTAAGTAAAAGACCACCAGTCACTATATTTTTTAGAATCGCACCTATACTTTTGAATGTAGTTTCTATTGGTGATGTTATCGCACCTAATATACCTTTACCGAGATTTTGAACAGATGTTAATAATTTACTTCTGTCTCTCTTTTCATCTTTTTTATCTTCACCACTTTTTGTTATAGATTCTTTCACACCTAATGCAAAGAATTTTATTCTTTCACCAAAAGTTAAAAACCCTTTTTTATTTGCCTCTAGAATTTCTTGTTGTAATTCACTTTGTTCTTCTTTTTGTTCTTTTGTTTCATCAATACCTTGAGTTTGTATTTTTTGTAATTTTACTACTTCGTCTGTTGTTTCTTTTTGTAGATTATCAGTTTCAGTAATACCTTCTTTTTTATCAAAACTTTCTCTTTGGGACGCAAGTCTAGTATCATTAATTATTTCTGGTAATGCATCTTTTAGTCTTTCACCAGCATCATCACCTCTATCATTTTGTTGAATAATAGTTTGTAGACTATCAGTAGTTTCTTTTTGTCTTTTGATAAGTTCTTGAAAGTCTCTTGAAGTAATATCAGCCATTATTTTTTCTTCTCTGTTTTCTTATCTACATATGCATTTGCACCGAAATATGCGGCGACTAGTGCTGAAATTGCAACAAAATATGTTGGTGCAATATCGGCGATTAATTTTGCAGCTGTGTCTTGTCCTAACATTGCAGTAATTAATATACCACTAGGATAAAATAACATACCAAATAATGCGAACCAAGTCATAGTTCTCATTGCATCTCTACGAGCATCTGCATCTTCTAATTCTTTTCTTTTAAATTCCAAATCCATCTCCAATTCTTCTGAAGTAATGTGTCCATCACCATTCAAGTCTTTTTTAGCCAACTCTGGGTCAACTGTTTTAGGTATTTTGTTGTTGTCGTTTAAGTTGTTCATTTTCCTCTCTTATATGTTCGTTTAACATTCCCACATATATTTCTCTTTCCCAAGGCACCATATTTTCTAATTCAGTCAAACTATATTTATGATGTTGCATAAACGAAAAGTTTGTTTTAAAATGGTTCTCAAGAGTATCGTGAGAAAGAGCTATGTAAAAAAACTATTCAAACCCTCCAGTCTAACTTTTGATGAAACATTTGTGTTTGGATTATTAACTTCTACATCTTTATACAATTTAGGTATATTGTCAAAGAATGTTCTTACTTTATTAAATTGGTTTGACGACAAACTTTCAACAAATTCTTTAGATTCTTTTTCATTAAAGTCTGTTTTTTCGTAAACCTTTTCACCGTCTATAATTCTATGAACACAATTAATAATAATTTTAAATAAATCATCCATAGTAGGATTTTTAAAATCTTTTAAATGTGATAAATCATCAATAGAAGGATATCTAAATTCTATTGCAATTTTATCATCTAATCTAACTAAATTACTATCTGGTAATGGTTTATCAACCGTCAAATCAGTAAGATTAATTTCTTTTGTCACATATGTGTTTTCTTCATCTGGACATTTAATTGAAACTTTAGTAGTTTCACCAGATGATTTTGCACGAATATTTACAAATAAATATTCTAAATCTGCCATAGGTATTACACCACTTTTTATAGTATTATTAGTGCAATTCTCTATGAGATTTTTGACTGCATTTATTACATCTTTCTGTTCACCAGTTTCATTTGCAATCATAAGATTCTTTTCTTCTTTTACTAAGTATGGTCTGTACTTAATATCAAGTTGAGAAATTGGTAGTTTTATGTCATAAGTTGACACTTCAAATTTAGGCAAAGCCATAATGTACTCCTTTATCTAACAAATTTACCGATAGTGTTACCAACACCACCAGTGATTATATCTGCAGCCGAACCAGCGGTTGCAATCGCAGTTGGTGATGCACCAGACTTACCAAGAATATCATAAAGAACACCTTTAGGACTTATGATACTGTATCTGGAATCATCCCCAATATATATATCTGACCCCCTCAACCTTAAACTCTTATCTGCAAGACTATCGTCAACACCTTCTTCTTTGATAGTATGCCATTCTCTGTATGCGAGTTCAACTGTTACTCTTTGTAACTCAGTAGATGCTTGGTTTAAATCTTGAGGTGCAATAGATTTAGGCCAAACTTCTTTTACTGAAACACCATAACTTGTCTTTTCTTCTTTCGCACCAGTAAATGCAAAAAAATTAAATGGTATAACTGTGTTACTACCTTTACCCATTTGAAAAATGTCTAACTCACCTATGTAATTATTATAATAGTTTAAATTATGATTTAATGGATTATAGATGTTTTTCATCCACATCTCAAAGAATCTTTTTTCAGACATATCTGCATTACATAAAAATGTTGCTTGTAATGATGCATACTGACCAACACCTTGAGGTAGTTCTCTTGGTGGGCCGTATATATTATCGTCTGGTGCAGAACGAATTGTCCTGCCTGGAAACTGTAAATTTTCTGCTCTTAAACTAACATAACGATTACTTTCACCAGTAAATAATTTACACTTTAAAAATATCTCAAATCTGTTTTGTTGTGCTTGTTCTCTACCATATAAAGAACTTTTAAAATCTCTTAATGAAAATACCATTAGATTACTTTCCTACTATCTGACCACACTTTACTCGCAGATGATTTTTTAAATCTTTGTACTGGTAACATAATTGCAGTCATAAAATCTTCTTCTTCTAATTTTCTAAATCTACTTCTAACATTACTATTTAAGTATCTTTTCAAAGTAGGTTTTACAAGTCTTACATTTTTTAATGCACTATAATTTGCATCTGGGTCTAAACGACTTAATAATCTAGCTCTAAGTGCATATGGTAAGTAATGAAAATTAATTCCTAAAAATCCATCTCTATATCTTTCTAAAGGTAATACCAATGGAAATGTATCATAATATGGTAATTTGTTTTTCAATTTAGGGTCGTATATAAACATATTTAATGCACCAAAACTAACCCTACCAGTTATCTTTCCATCTCTTATAAGTTGTGCTTGAGATGGTGTACCAAGTTCTTTTATGCGATTACGATACCATTGATATGGTTCTTTACCACTTTTCCTTAACTTTGATATTTCGTCAAATATACTCATTTATTATATTTATAAGTGGGATTGAGGTGGTCTTCAGTCAATATTACAAAATCCATATTTCTATCTCTACAATATTCTCTTGCAGCTTTCCACTTTGCAGTATTCTTTCCCCACTCGTAAACTTCTCTTACAAATGATTTAGTTTTTCTTTTAGGTATTTTAGGTTCAACAGTATATTTTTTAGGTTTGACTTCTATAATCATTTTTCTTATTTTACCATCTGCTCTCTTCACTTTTACATAGAAATCTGTAAAATATCGGTGAATTTTACCGTCTGTGGGTAGACGATAAGGTATTATTATTTCTTCTGACCCCCACTCTAATACTCTAGGATTTTTATCACAATATACCATAAATTTGCGCTCCCACAAACTTCTGTAATAAATAGTAGTAGGATTACCTTTATACTTTTTTACATTAGAGGGATTATAACGACCACTGTAACTCATAGGAATATTTATATGGTTAATTATAAAGACATCGCAATGGGAAAACCCTCAACTGAGGACTTGACAAATGATTTTAGTGCAGACCCATTTAAACAAAGAGTGAGTCTTGACCAAAACACTAGACAAAGTAAATTCAATCAAGAGATTTTACAATATCCATTAAATGCTGGTAATGATGGTGGTAGGACACCAGCTGGACATCATATTCAATTTGAGATATTAGAACAAGATGTAGGTACAATTAAATTTGGTGAATTACCTAAAGAAACGACTGATGAGGTGGTTGGTATTAGTTCACTAATAAATAATTCTGCTGTTGCAAGAGATGTTGTTGTAAGTAAAAATGGTTCTGTGTTTACTTTAGTTCCAGCATTATCACAAAAAGCACAGTCTACACTCTCAGAAGGAAATTCAAGTAGAGCTGCACAAGAGTTAGGTCTTAATCCATTTATTAGTGGTTCAGCAGAAGTCAAAAGAGTTCAAAAACAAGGTGCAAGAATTAGAAACCAAACATTTGCAAGAGCACCCACAAGTAGATTACAAAGTTTAATTAAATTATTTATGCCACCAACTGTTGAGGTTACATATGCACCACAATATACTGATGAACAAATAGGACTTGGTGCAAAAACTGCTGCTGGTGCAGTTGATAGGTTTATTACCACAAAAGGTGATACTGCCGAAAAAATTGGTGAAACATTTAAGGAAGTTTTTGAAGATAATAATTTAATTGAAAAAGCTGCGATTGGAACAATAGACACACTTGCGCCTGGTTTTAAAGCGATATTATTTGGTAGGTCTGGTAAAGCAGTTAACAATAGATTAGAATTAATATTTTCTGGATTACAAAAAAGAAGTTTTTCATTTAATTTTAAATTTTTACCAAAAAGTTATCAAGAAGCAAAAGCAGTTTATAATATTATAAGAAGATTTAAATTTCATATGTTACCAGAAATTGCTGGTGATGTAACTACATCAAGAACATTTATTACACCAGATGTGTTTGATATTAAATATATGATGAGTGATGGTAAAGAAAATGAATACATTAATAAAATATCAACTTGTGTATTAGAAAATATGAATGTAAAATACGGTGGTGATAGATATCAAACATTTGACCCATCTATGGCAGAGGCAGGAGCACCAGACGGTATGAAAGCTCCACCAGTGCAAACAGAAATGACACTTCAATTTAAAGAACTAGAAATAGTAACACAGAATAATGTACTCGCAAGGGGTTTTTAATGGCATACTTTCAGAACTTTGAAACATTAGTTTATGATGTAGTTGGTGATGACAATCCAAAACTGTTTACACATATATTAAGAAGAGTTAAGATAAATGATTTAGTAAAAGATAATATTTTATTATATGATTTTTATCAAGTTAAACCAGGCGAAAAACCAGAGGATGTTGCATTTGATTTTTATGGTAGTGCAGAATTGCATTGGTTAGTATTATATGCAAATAATATAGTTGATAGATACCATCAATGGCCTATGAGTGTTAGAGGTTTTGAAGAATACATAAAAGACAAATATACAAATCCACTTGGAACTCATCATTATGAAATTAGTCAAAAGTCTGGTGATACAGACATAAAAATAAACATAGGTTTAGATTCTACTGGTCATAGTGGTGACACTGTGAGTGAGGTAACAAATAGAGAGTATGAAGAAAATTTACAGACCGAATATAGTAAAATAAGATTAGTTAGAAAAGAATTTGTTAATCAAATTAGGAAAGAATTAAGAAACTTATTACAAAGTGATGCATAATGGCACAAGACAATTATAATTATAGTGGTTCATTTGAGGTTGAAGAGTGTAAGATAATAACTCATCACGGAAATTCAGTACCATTAGACCTTGATGGTGTGTTAAGTATTGTAAGTGTATATGAAGATATAATGCAAGGTTTTTTAACTGCAAATATATCTTTCTTAGACACAAATGATTTAGTTTTACAAAATGGTATTGTAGGTAATGAGTATTGTTATTTAAAATTAATCACTCCTTCTTCTGAAGATGTTTCATTAGATTTCACAAAAGACCCATTAATAGTTACATCAGTATCACAAAGAAATGAAGGACAAGGTAGATTTGTTTCTTTGACTCTTGCATCTAGAGAATATATGAAAAATTCTAGAACTAGAATTTCTCAAAGTTTCTCTGGTAATATGTCAGAGATAGTCCGTAGATTAGTAAAAGAAAAACAATTTTTAGGTAGTGATAAAAGATTTTTAACTGATGATAGTGTTGGTTTAGAAAGAATTGTTATACCTAATTTGCGACCTTTAACTGCAATTCAGATGATTGCACAAAGAGCTAAGACAAAAAAAGACTCACCATTTGTGTTTTTTGAAACAACAAAAGGTTTACATTTTTTATCTTTTGATATGATTAATAGACAAAACACTAAAACAACATTTACTTTAGGTGCATCAGATACTTATGATAACAAACCATCTAAATCATCTCAATTAGAGGCAAATATTGTCAGACAATTAGGACAAGTAGAAAACGATAACTTAATAAGTAATAGTGTACTATTAAACACACTGAATGGAATGTATTCTTCAAGAATGTTATTACACGACATATACAATAAAACCTACCACGATTTAAAGTTTAGATACTCTGATGCGTTTTCCAAAAAAAATGACATAGAAACTAGTATCGGTGAAACTGGACACCCAATATTTCCGATATCAAGTTCAGTTGATGAAGATGGAAAAACAGTAGAAGATTTTCACGATTCATATTTAACTTTACAATCCACATCTGGATTTAATACTCCTAAAGGTTCAGTTCACAATATTAATCCTTATCCCAATACAATATATCCATTTGAAGAATCTTCAATAAGTGACCATTTATTAACTAGAAATCATAAGATGTCATTTTTAGATAGAATGGGTATGACTATTGATATGGTAGGTAATTTATCAATACAAGTTTCAGATGTAATAAGATTGAATGTATATAAAGCAAAAACTGATGTTGACAATGAAGATGAAGATTTATATGATGAAAGATTAACTGGTAGATATATCATAACAAGGTTAAGACACACTTTTGATTTTGGTAATCCAAAAAAACACACGATACAAGCGACAGTTATTAAAGATAGTGTGACTAAACCTTACTCAAGTAATCTACCACCTAACCCAAAGAGGTTAATTTAAAGGAAGTAAAATGACTAATAAACAAACTCGTAAGTTAAGAACACTAAATTTTCAAAAACAAGAACGATACCTAAATAATGAAGTGAATGACTTAACAACGGAGGTGAGTAAACTCTACCTCGCAAGAACGAGAAAGTTTTTAGGAAGAAGAACAGCGTGAAGACATTTGACCAACTACAAGAGGGTGTATATGACCCTAATATATTCAAAGCATTTTTTCTAGCAGGCGGGCCTGGTAGTGGTAAATCTTTTGTAGTAAGAAAGACCACTGGTGGGCTCGGTCTGAAAGTTGTAAACTCTGATACTGCATTTGAAAAACTACTTAAAGATGCAGACTTTGATTTAGACTTTAGGGATATGAGTCCAGAGAAATCTCTTGAGAGAGATGTCATACGAAAAAGAGCAAAAGAAGTTACATCTAAAATGCAAAAGAATTTTGTTGCTGGTAGACTTGGTATGATTGTAGATGGTACTGGTGCAGAATATGGTAAAATAGAAACACAAAAAAGATTATTACAACAAATGGGTTATGATACTTATATGATTTTTGTTAATACTTCATTAGATACTGCAATAGAAAGAAATAATAAAAGAGATAGAAAACTACCGTTAGATATTGTTAAAACATATTGGAACAATGTGCAATCAAACATAGGTAAGTTTCAAAATTTATTTGGTACTAAAAACTTTGTTGTTGTAGATAATAACAATGCAAAAGAAAATGTATTCAATAGAGTATTTAAGTCAATTAGAAAACTTGCAACCAAAAAGGTCAATAATTATATTGCAAAACAATGGATTGATAATCAGTTAAGATTGAAAAAATTGTCAAAGGGTTGACTTTTAAAAAATATGTGTTATTATAATAGTGTGGATTGTCTTGGGGGTGCCCTCAGTTCTTAAACACATTAAAAAAAAAGAACCAAAATGCAAGAGGATTGGTAGTTGCCTCTGTAAACATTAACTACCATATATTAATTTAACTAGTGAGGTATAATGGCTAAACGAAAAATGTCTGAAGAACAACGACAGGCTGCGATTGAAAGACTTGCACTCGCAAGAGAAAAACGACTAAAAGAAAATCCACCACAATATAAAAACATTGCACCAGAGGTACTTGCGATACCAGATGATGGTTTTATGTCTATGAAAAAAGTCAGACAATGGATTAAGACACAAAAAGATATTGCATCAACTTCTGAAAAGGCGTCAAGAAGACACGGAATAGATACTAAAATAAAGAATCAAGAAAGAGTTAAAGCTCTTAATGCACGAGGATATATTAGGTGGTTAAATAACTATCTTGAGTCTGGTACTTTTGCTGGTGATTTTATTGGTGAATATGAAGAGATTCCTATCACCAGAAGAATTATTGCAGGCCCTAGAGAAGGTTGTAAAATAAAAGGTGGTAGAATAATAGAATGATACAACTATACAAGAACATTCTACCAGATGATTTGGTAAGTGACTTGTTGAAATATTATGAATCATATGAACCTATTGATTATGGTAATTTCACACAAGTAGAAATAGATACTCAACATAAACTTACAAACTATATGAAAGATATAGTTTATAAAGTTACAGACCATTATTTTGAGTTGCACGACAAAACAAATCAACACCCAGAACCATTTGCATTAGAGGGTTTTAGGATAAAAAGGTATGAACCTAATAAAGGTAGTTTTCCTTGGCATACTGATGCTGGTAATATACAAAACTGCACAAGGTTTCTTGCATTATTGTTTTATTTAAATACAAGTGAAGCTGGTACTAAATTTGAAAAGACATATGTACCAGCAGAAAAAGGTAGTGTAGTTATATTCCCACCAATGTGGATGTTTCCACACGAGGGTGAGATGCCTAAGAAAGAACCTAAGTTTATAATGAGTACATATTTACACTTTATGGGGGTTGACAAATCAAGACAAGTCTGATAAAATACTGATATGAAAGAATTTACATTACTTATAACTATTCTATTTAATTTTCCTAATGGTGAACACCAAGAGATACAGATAGAACGAAAACAAATGAGTGAATTTGATTGTCATACTGAGTTAGAAAAACAAAATGATATTACAATCAATTTCTTGGGTAATACCATAGACTTATTCTTTGAGTGTACTTCTACTATTGATGATGAAGATATTTATAAATATGAGTATGATTATAAAATAGACGAAAAAACTTTACAAGATATATTATTAAAGAGAGGTGGTACGGACATATGATTACACATAAACAATTACTAAGTTGGATGCAAGAAATCCACGAAGATACATTGGAATATGGAAATGAAGACCAACAATTTGTTTTAGAACAAATGATTGATTATATAAAAAACGATTACAGAGAAGGTAAACCTCTCGTTAACAACAATATAATAGGATATTAAAATGTTATTATTTGCATTAGGAACTTTTTTCACAATTATGTCTAACTTATTTGTTATAGGTGAGGCAGAATTTTTTGCACACAAACAAAAAATGGAAAAGATGTATGGCCCATGTGAGTGGAAATATGTCGGTAAACAAACTGACATTAAGAACCCAGCACTAACTTTGAATCCACCAGTAGGTGAGAGTTATGTTTTTTTCAGACAAGTTTGCGAAAATGACCCACACAGAAAAGATTAAGATTAGGTATCAAAGACTAATCAATAATTGCGATACTGCATTGAGAGATTGTCAAGATTTAGATATGAAAGAGTTTTGGTTAAAGACTAAATTACTCGTAACTGAGAAGTATCAAAAATTATGTTCTTTGGATTAGTAACACTTTTTGTTGCACTATCAATTAGTGCAGTTGCAGCCTATTATAGTATTGTTGGTTTAATGGCGATATTTTCTGCAGCTGCATTTTCTATTGCAGTAATGGGAGTTGTACTAGAGATAGGTAAACTTGTTACTGCATCTTGGTTATATCAAAACTGGAAAACCGTTCCCAAAGTCTTAAAATATTATTTAACAAGTGCAGTAGTGATATTAATGTTTATTACTTCTATGGGTATATTTGGTTATCTATCAAAGTCACACATTGATGCTGGTACAAACACTTCTCAAGTGTCAATAAAACTTGATAGAGTAAATAGTAGGATTGCATCAGAACAAAAGGTAATTGATAGGGCAGAAAGACAATTAGAGAATTTAGATAAGGCACTAGAAAGATATGTAGAATTAGGTGCAGTATCAAAAGGTTTAGATAGAAGAGAAAGTCAAGAAGAAGAAAGACTCAAACTAACCAATATGGTTAATAAATCACAAGAAAAGATTGATGAGTATCTTGACCAGAAATCTGAATATACATTAGAGATTAAAAACTTTGAGGTTGAGGTCGGCCCACTAAAATATATTTCTGCATTACTATATGGTGATGATGCACTTACATTTTTAGAAAATGCAGTAAGATGGGTTATATTAATTTTAGTATTTGTGTTTGACCCACTTGCAGTTCTTCTAGTCGTGGCTGCAAATATAACGATTAGAGATGTTTTAAATAAAAGAAAAAGAATCAAAGATAAGTTGTTGCGAAAACAAAGAAAGAACAAGATACTTGTTAAGGAAGAACCAATCGGTGATGGTACTGCGAGAAAGATTACAAAAACTAAAAATGGTGTTACTATGGAGTATTACGAATAGAGGAGAGAACTATGCCATATATACCAGCAATAAAGGTAATTATAACATTATTGATTATAGAGATAGTTTTACACATTTCTGAAATTTTGATTGACTTAAATTTAATAAATATTTAAATGATAACGATAACAGAAAACGCAAAAAAATACTTGTACGACATCGCAAAAAAGAACGATAAGAAGTTTGTATCTTTTGGTGTAAGTGGTGGTGGTTGTGCTGGTTTTAGTTACAAGTGGGATTATATAGATGAGCCTGATAAAGGACATACTATATTTCATATAAAAGATGAGGTATCTCTTGCAGTAGATAAAGTTGCAGAGATGTATATTATGGGTAGTGAAATAGATTATGTACAAGAGATTATGGGTAGTTTTCTAAAAATTAATAACCCACTTACGAAGTCAAGTTGTGGGTGTGGAGAATCTTTTAGTGTTTAAAAAGGTATTAAGTGCAATATTGTTTAGAGTCTTTGTGACAACAATATTATTTTTAATTATATGTTTTGCTATTGCGATTTCAGTATCAAAAGGTAATACAGTAGAACACATACACACTAAAGATTGTAATCACGGAATTGGTCATTATGCAAAAATTGACCCTAGTAAGGGTAGATTTTATGGAGAACGAAAAGAATATTATGTATTTTGTAGATTATATGATGAGAAGATAGACAGAAGTAGAAGAGAAGAAGAGAGAAAGTGTTTTTATGAATGTACTGATAAAGAAACAGTTGTTGTTACAACAAGCATAGGTTATCCTTGTCAAAATAGTATTACAGAGAAGAGAAAACCATAAATATATATGCAATAAACTATTGTAGGAGTTTTAAATGGCATACAGTAAACAATTAATAGACCATTACGAGAACCCAAGGAATGTTGGGACATTAGATAAGACCAAGAAAAATGTGGGTACTGGTCTAGTAGGGGCGCCTGCGTGTGGTGATGTTATGAAACTTCAAATAGAGGTTGATGACAAAGGTATTATAACAGACGCTAAATTTAAAACATTTGGATGTGGTTCTGCAATAGCTTCAAGTTCACTTGTTACTGAGTGGGTGAAAGGAGTTCATATTGACAAAGCACAATCAATTAAAAACACAGAGATTGCGACAGAACTCGCATTACCGCCAGTTAAAATACACTGTTCGGTACTTGCAGAAGATGCTGTCAAAAGTGCAATCACTGATTATAAAAAAAAATGCAGTTGTGATGATAACTAGTAAATTTTGTAAAAACTGTGGACATGATTCTCATTGTGGAGAAGTTCTTAATGATTGTAAACAATGTTATTGTGAAAAATGCCGAGAAATAGAAACATAGGTAACATACCTATTTCAAAATATGAAGTTTATCACGGATATGACCAAGATGTAAAAATCTGGTTCATTGAAGTACAAATACCAGAATTAGGTTCTGGTTATATTTTAAAATGGTACAAGACAAAAGAGGAGTATGAGAAAGGGTTAAAAAAAGTATGTTTGACTTAATAGGATTAATACCAATTATACTTTTTATGTTAGTAATACTTTCTATATTGTTAGGATTGTGGGATTAATAGGACTCTTAATCATACCCCTCTTTATTATTCTTATGTGGAGAGATTAGTCTTATAAATAGTAGTACCATATCACATGGTTCAAAAGTGACTGATAGTCCATCAGTTAAAAGGGCGTAATGTTCAAATTGTTAACCATAAGGAGAATATTATGCAAGTTACAAAGAACATCATAAAATTAAGTAATATGTTAATCAGAATACCAGACGAATGTAAAAGAGTTTGGGATATGTCTGAAAACAGATGGGGTTATAAGAAACATGGATGATGAAGATTTCAAAAACTTCAAAAGGTTTGATAAGATATACTGGAAACTTAATTTAGTTGATACAGTTCTATTAATAATTGTAGTCGCTGTGATTTTAGTATCTTTATATGTTTAGTTTACCTAAAAATTCTAAAATAGTAAAAGGTAAAACCTTTGGAACTAAAAAGAATTTAGTATTGAATATCTATCGTTGGAATCGTGATAATGGGAAGAACCCTAGTATCAATACATATCACTTAAATAAATCAAAAATGGGGCCTATGTTATTAGATGCGATTATGTACATCAAAAATAATGTAGACCCCACACTTACATTTAGAAGAAGTTGTAGAGAAGGTATCTGTGGTAGTTGTTCTATGAACATCAATGGTACAAATACCCTTGCGTGTTTAACACCTATTGACCAGAAAGAATTTAACATCTATCCACTACCACATATGAGTGTCATAAAAGATTTAGTTGTAGACTTAGAACCATTCTTTGAACAATATAAAAGTATTAAACCATATGTCGTTACTGGTAAGAAACCTAAAAAAGAACACATACAATTACCAGAGGATAGAAAAAAGTTAGACGGATTATATGAGTGTATATTATGTGCTTGTTGTTCCACCTCGTGTCCTAGTTATTGGTGGAATAGTGAAAAGTTTCTAGGGCCTGCGATACTACTACAAGCATATCGTTTCATAGTAGATAGTAGAGATAAGAATAAAAAAGAAAGACTAAAACAATTAAATGATGCATTTAAATTGTATCGTTGTCATACTATAATGAATTGCACTAAGACTTGTCCTAAAGGTCTAAATCCAGCGAAAGCGATTTCTGAAATCAAGAAATTACAAGTGTCAAATTAAAAAGACTGTCATTTTCTTGACAACTAATAAATATTAGTAGGAGAGAGAGATGTTAGAATTAATCAATTCATTGTGGCCTATGTTTATAGGTTTCATTACACTAGTAGTAGTGTTATCACAAATGTATATGAGAATCCAAGTATTAGAAGAAAAGGTTAAGACCCTTTTTGATTTACACAACAAATCCAAGTAATGTTGTAGTTCTACAACAATCTAAAAAAAAATATAAAAAAGACTTGACTTGTTTTTAAAACAATGTTAAGATAGAGACATAATTAAAAAAGAAAGGCAATATATTATGAAAGAAAGTTATAAAGAAGGTTATAAGATGACACAAATGGAAAGAATAGAACACAGAAAAAAGATTGAGAAGTGGTCTAAAGATAATGTACAAGAATTACTAAAAGGTAATGATTGGTTAAAAAGTGGTGATTATACACCAAGTAGAAAACTACAAGAAAATGTTAGTTATTTTGAATTAGAGTGTATGCCATTAAGTGAGTTCTTACAACTTGCAGATTTAGTTACAGCTGAATCGCCTGGAACTTATACAATGAACGATTTAGTAAGAAAATTAGCAAAATAATTTAAAAAAAGACTTGACATTGTTGTCAGAACATAGTATAATAATAATATAATCAAGAAAGAAAGAGAGAAAAATATGAAAAGTTATGTAAGTTTAGAGAGAGCTAAAGGTGTTGACAAAGATGCATTGATTGATAGTGCATTTGAAAAGTTTAACAAACAAAATGTTGATAAAGACGGAAACTATGTTAAGTATAGTGATTTAGAAAATAATTTTGACGGTGTTACTCAAATGTATGAGGGTCTTAATGAGTTAGAAGACGCTTTGATTGATTACATTGAAGTTATACAAACTGTTAAAGGTGTAGTTAAGGATAAGTTAAAAGACGGAAACTTCAAAACTGATGAGAAAGTCAAAGACAAGTTGTTCTATGAAGTTCAAGATTTACAGACTTTTGCAAATCAATGGTTGCCTGATTATTCTGGTAATGTTATTGGTGGTTTCAACAAACTTGTTGGAGATATTGACGAAGAACATTTTCATCAACTATAAGAGGTTAATATGATTAAAGATATGATAGTAAAAAGTGTAAGATATTTTGAAACAAATCGTGGTTTAGGATATGAGGCAAAAACTAATGAGGGTTCTATCTGGAATGACGGAAATGGAGGCCCTACTTATTTTGAACCACAATATCCAAAGTACAATAACAAAGACTTTACTGATTTTTCAGAATCAGATTTAGAGTCTATGATAGATACTTATGAAAATTTTCATAATACTATTAAAGATATTTCTGAAAAAGTTTAAAAAAAGTGCTTGACATTGTTCTTAAAACAAAGTATAATAGTAATATAATCAAGAAAGAAAGGTAATTATGAATAAAAAAGATGCACTAAAATGTATAGATTTAGTTCTAAATGAACAAGCAAGTTTAGCTGGTCAATATCCAGAGGGAAATTACTATGGAGAATTTGCAGTTATTTGTAAGAAGTATGACATTGACCCAGAAACACATTGGGAAAATGTTTTAGATGGAATGTATAACCCAGATGTAGAAGGTTATACTGTTAACAATGGAGGTGAATATGTCAAAAACTAGAAGAGTTTGGAAAAATTTGGGTTATCCCCACTATGCAAGTAGAAAGTTTACACCAGAAGAATACAAGGTGTATGTTAAGAATAATAACAAGATTTTTGAGTACACAGGCGAAGACAAAATCGTGTCTATTACTGAAAAAGAATATAAACTAAAATTTTAGAGGACAATATGGATATTACAAAGATAGAAAATATAGAAAAGTTATTTGATACTATGGATATCAATTTGAAAGATGCACTAGTATCATATAACAATGACTATGACCCTAGAGTAGGAATAGTCAATGCTTGTACTGCAATGAATAAATTACAAGAAGTAATCAACAAAAAAATAGATACTCTTGTAGAAAATAAAATCATAGACAGAGATGATTTTTAACTTGACAATACTATCAAAGTATAGTATAATATTAATATAATGAGAAAGGATAAATTATGGCAAAAAGAATGAAAGCTGGTTATACAGTAAACGAAATTCAAGACATAATACAAACTGCAATAGATACTGCCAATGACGATAAAGGTTATGGTGTAGAAGGTGCATTAGATGATTTGTATTCTTTGGTGGAAGATTTAGATGAACACCAAAATATTGAGATTCCTTTGATTGATGAGGGTGTTAGTGCCACTCAGTAATCAGAGAAAAATCCAACTATTGGATAAAATATATGGAGATTTGCAAGTTGCTTTGAGAAAAAACGATATGCAAAGAATAAAAACATTAATGAATAGAAAGAGTAGATTATATAATGATTAAGACGATTAAACATTTTCAAGACCCAGGCCACGGTTGGTATAAGGTTTCTAGAAAACTATTAAGAAAGATGAATTTACTAGATAAGATTTCTAGTTTTTCCTATCAAAAAAACGATTGGGTTTATTTAGAAGAAGATTGTGATGCAACGATATTCTTTGATAGGTATAAAGAGTTATTTGGAGAAATTCAAATCAGAGTTACTTCCAATATCGCAGACAATATGAGTTCTATTAGATATTACGATACTTTTGGAAGATACTCAGATGAGTATAACATACCGCCGTGTGGTGGTAGTGGTATTCCTACACCAGTTTAGAGTAAGAAAATTTTTTCATATACATAGTAGTATGGGAAGAATAATATCATTTGCCGAACACCGAGAGAGGATTAAACTAGAGAAGATAAGGGAACATCTTAATACTTCTTTAGGACTTAATCTCTCAAAGAAATCGGTGAAGTTTTTATTTACACCCCCAGACGACATAATGGAGAATTGGTATGACAAGCCCAAAAAAATCAAAGATACTTAATTTTAAAAACGCTCAGAATCGTAAATTCAACGAGGAGAATGTAGTTGAATTCACAACAGATGATGAGGAACTAACATTTGAATTTGAATTAGAAGAAGATGAAACGGATAATATTCACTAAACAAAGAGAGTGTTTATTTCTTGACATATATGCAAACACGATTGGGTTAGTCTATGACCCAGAGGAAGAATATTACATACGAGATATATTCTGCATAGATGCAAGTGATATGCGACATATTGAACATCAAATGAGTCTACACGGTTTTCGTAGAATGTATAACCTAATGAGTTAAAGGAGAAGTAAATGGGTTATGAGGATATTAAGAGTGGAATAACCAAAGTTTTACAAGACACCAGAGAGAAAACAATTAAAGTTACAGAGGAAGTCATTAGTTGTGAGAACGACCACCCTATCGTATATATTAATGTACCATTAGGTAAAATTATAAGATGTCCTTATTGTAACCTTGCTTACGAGAGAATCAGATGAAGTGGAATAAACCCAACATAGAAGAAAGACATTTAGGTCAGTTTTCGGACAAACCTAAGAAACCAAAAGAAATAGATGGCCCTCAAGGACTTGAACCAACTCGTTATGGAGATTGGGAACGCAAGGGTATCTGTTATGATTTCTAAACTGATTGGTGGATTTAAAGAAGGATATGAGATGATAGAATTTCAAGGTAATCCAGATTATTGGAATGGTAGAAGTGATAAGAATGGATATACTGAAGGTAAATGGTTAGCAAAAAGAAAGAAATAAACTTCATAGAATCGTATTCTTGTGATGTAGATTTCTCTTTCCTAGAACAAAAATACAAGTATCTCGTAGAGGGTGCAATCAACACTCATTTTGGAAGAGAAGTACATAAATCCGTAAAGAGTTCTAAAGAATACGGATATAATCCTAATGACCCTATTATCGCACCTTATCGTATACACCTACAAGAATGTTTAGACGATTATATAAAGAAGTATGACCTTCTTCACAAACACCCACATTTTAATGTCTATGAGAGAATCAATTATCAACGATATGATAAGGGAGAAGGATATTATGATTACCACTTTGAGAACTTTGACTGTGGTCGTGTAATCGTCTTTATGACTTATCTAACGAACACACCTAATGGAGGTACTGAATTTCTCTATCAGAATATAAAGACGGAATGTGTTAAGGGAACAACTCTATTGTGGCCTGCCTATTGGACTCATACTCATAGAGGTATTATATCTAAAAAACATAAAAAAGAGATATTAACTGGTTGGTTCTCTACTAAAGTTCAGTCCTAGAGATACATTGACTGCGTACCACGACATTTCTGTTTATTTCATCAATAAATGCAAGGTTTAATATGTATTCTAACTCTAAACAAATCTGATGTGATTCCATATACATCTCAATAGAATAAGACTTATTTTCCTCTTCAGATGATACAAAGATAATAAGTGCGAGAATAAATGACTGCATAGTTCTATTTAGTCTATTGCGTAAGATATTTAAAAAGGTTAAAATAAAGAGTATGTGCTGTTCTTTTGATTTCGTTGTTTATCGTTGCAAAAATACAACAACTCTGAAAAAAATACGAGAAAAATAAAATAACACTTGACTTGTTTCCAGAACAATGGTAATATAGAGACATAATTAAGAAAGAAAGTGAGAAAAAAATATGTTTAATTTTGTAACAAATCGTGAATACACTGGTAAGAATGTTGATATTCTAATGGCGTCTGGTAAGGGCGAAGAGTTCGCTGGGTTTCACCAAGGTAAGAAATTCTTTGGTGTTAAGGGAACTGACCTTAAAGGTATGAAGGCTGCCGCCTCTGTGCAGTTTATTGTTAAGACTAAAAATGCTGACGGAGATGAGTCTAAGTCTATTAGGTATAAGTCTGTGTTTGCAAAGTCTGACTTTGAGAACGCTATCGCTAAGAATAGAGTTCTTAACCCAGATAGGAAAGTAGAAACTATTTCTGAATAGGGGTTGACAAGTACCCTATTCGGTGTTATACTATACTTGTATTTAATGAGAAAGGTCTTTATGAAAGATTCAGATAGATATGGTGATTACAGAACTGGACAGAATGTCGTATTTAAGTATGTACCAGATTACAGCTCACCTCT
>TARA_B100001778_G_C18605458_1_pt1 | contig 24214 bp, 33 predicted proteins | sample TARA_B100001778 | Tara Oceans TARA_B100001778 (sample SAMEA2623826) | marine metagenome | biome: marine biome (ENVO:00000447); feature: deep chlorophyll maximum layer (ENVO:xxxxxxxx); material: "saline water (ENVO:00002010), including plankton (ENVO:xxxxxxxx)" | depth 40 m
GGAAATGTTATATCTTGGTTCTGGAATTGGTGCAATTCTACAAGCAAACCAAAACAAACAAATAACAACACAGCAGCTCCTTGGATAGAGGGCAGTAAATAAATGGAAAATTATTACACAAAACCTTTTCATGAGCTTCAGGGCTTAGATGAAATACGATTAGGAAAAGTTGAGCAAGGTTTAGGCATAGGAGTACAAGCCTTTGATAATCATATCAAATGGAAGCAAGGGCAGTTTAACATGATTAACGGGCATGACAACGTAGGGAAAACAGATGTACTCCTTTGGTACTTTGTTTGCATGAGTAAGCTACATGGTAAAAAACATCTTATCTACTCTTCAGAAAATACTGTTAGATCACAAGTGTTTAAAATTTTTAACTTTTGGACAGGACGCAGATTAGACAAAGATTACTCAATTGATGATAAAGGTTTTCAGCATACCCTAAATGAAATATCTGATTACTTTGAGTTTATCCCAAATACAAAAAGATACACTGCTTATGATATTCTGGACATAGCAAGTAAAAAGCATCATGATGGATTGTTAGTAGACCCTTTTAACTCGCTAATGGTAGAAACATCTAACAAGCATCAAGAGGATTATGACATCTGTGCTAACCTTAGAATTTTTGGGGAGCAAAACAATACTAACGTTTTTGTAAATGCTCACCTAGTTACTCAAGCAGCTAGAAACAGATACCCTAAAGACCATGTTTATGAGGGCCATTTAGCAGCTCCTGAGAAAGCAGATACCGAAGGAGGGCAAAAATTTGCAAATAGAGCAGATGACTTTTGGACTATTCACAGAATGACACAGCATCCAGAAAGATGGAATATAGGAGAATTACACGTTAGAAAAGTTAAAGAAACTATCACAGGAGGTTGTGTAACTCCCAGAGATAAGCCACTAGAGTTGAGGTGGTATAATCATTGCGCATACTTCATTGATAATGAAAACCCATTAGAGCATACCTACGAAAAACCAGCAGAGCAATTAGACCTGTACAAAACAAAAGAGCATCAAAGTATGAGCAGAATGAGCTACGGAAATGATGAAATAAACGATGATTTACCATTTTAAACAACAAACTATGCTAAGTGAAAAGCCAGAAATCAATTTATTGCCTATTTACGTGATGTTTAAGGACACCAAAAACATTTTCGGTGGTAATGTATACCTTGAGGTGAAACAATCGCTAGAAACGTACGATATTGCGTTAAGAAGATTATTTAAAAACTTTGAAGAGAAAAAAATGACTGATAACCCATTAGCGGCATTAACAGAATCCGCTATATTTTCAGTAGCAGAATTAGAATTTTATGTTGATACTGTGAATGATGAGGTTACAAAATTAAAGAATCAAAACCAGCTTTTAAAACAGGAAAATTTGAAGCTTAGAGAAGAAAATTATAAACTAAAATTAGAGAATCAATCTTTAAAGTTTTGATATTAAAAAATTATTATTATCATTGTAGAAATAAACAACAAACTAAACAATTATGACACAAAAACAAAGGTTGCTCATTTATCTTGAGCAAGGCAACAAAATTAACCCATTAAAAGCATGGCAAGAGCTAGGTATTTACCGCCTAGCATCAAGGATATGTGATCTAAGAAAAGAAGGTAATGAGATTAAAGATGAATGGTTAGAAGTACCTAACAGGTATGGTGAATTTGTACGAGTAAAACAATATTATTTATGAATTATCAAGAATTTTTAGAAAGCAAAAAGCATACTATCGGTAATTTCGGTTTTGATGCTAATTACATACCAGATATAGCATTTGATTTTCAAAAAGCTATTATTGAAAAAGCTGTTAAAAAAGGTAGAATGGCAATCTTTGCAGATACTGGATTAGGTAAGACCTTGATGCAAGTTTCCATAGCTCAAAACATTGTTAATCATACAGGCGGAAAAGTATTAATATTAACTCCTTTAGCGGTTGCTTTTCAATTTATTTTAGAGGCTGAAAAGTTAGGTATAACAGATATTGAATACTCCAAAGATGGTAAACATACTAAGAGAATTGTAATATGTAATTATGAGAGATTACACTACTTTGATAAAACAGAGTTTCAAGGAGTTATACTTGATGAAAGTTCAATACTTAAAAACTTTGATGGTAAAATTAAGAATCAAGTAACAAGTTTTGTTAAAAAAATACCTTTTAGATTTTTATCTACTGCTACTCCATCTCCTAACGATTTTATAGAACTGGGTACAAGCTCAGAGGCTTTGGGTTATATGGGTTACATGGATATGCTTACTAAGTTTTTTAAAAACAACATGGCTAGTATAGCAAAACAATCAAAAAATATAGGAGAAAAATACTACTTAAAACCTCATGCAGAAAAAAGTTTTTTTGCTTGGGTTAATCAATGGAGTATTATGGTTAAAATGCCTAGCGATTTAGGATATGATAATACTAGATACAAGTTACCTGAGTTAATTACAAATAAGCACGTAGTAGAGAATAAGTCTACTGTTGATGTTGATGGACAAATTAAGATGTTTACTTTTGTTGCAAAGTCATTTAGAGAAATTAGGCACGAGCAAAAACAAACATTAAAAGATAGATGTATAAAAGCTGTTGAATTAGCAAAAGGTAAAACATCTGTATACTGGGTAAATCTTAATGAAGAGAGTTCTTTAATTGCTAGTTTAGATTCTGAAGCTGTTGAGATTACTGGAAGTATGAGTATTGAGAAAAAAGAAAGTATTTTAATGGATTTTGCTAATGGTAAAATTAAGAGATTAATTACTAAGGCTAAGATGACTGGTATGGGTTTAAATTGGCAGCATTGTAATCATAGCGTATTTTTTCCTACTTATTCTTATGAGCAATATTATCAAGCTATTAGAAGGTTTTGGAGATTTGGACAAAAAAATAATGTAACTATTGATTTAGTTATATCTGATGGACAAACAAGAGTACTAGAAGCATTACAACAAAAAACAGAAAAAGCAATACAGTTATATGAGAACCTTACTAAAAATGTAAATACTGTATTTTCAGAAACTATTAAACGATTTGATAACAAAATTATTAAACCTAAATTTTTATAACAAATGAACAACGTAAAAGACCAATTAGTAACAGAAGATTATGCAATCTATAACTCAGATTGTATGTATGTATTACCAACATTAGAGGATAAATCAATTGACTTATCAATATACTCTCCTCCTTTTGCTGGGCTTTATAACTATTCAAGTAGTGATAATGATTTTAGTAATTGTGAAAGTAAAGAGCAGTTTTTAGAGCAATATGAATTTTTAGTTAAAGAGGTTGCAAGAGTTACAAAAGATGGTAGAATAACAGCCGTACACTGTACAGATGTTTTTGATAATATTTGTAGATTATGGGATTTTCCTCATGAGATAATAAAAATACATCAAAAGTACGGTTTTGAATATCGTAATCGTATTACAATATGGAAAGAGCCTTTAAAGGTTCGTATGCGTACAATGGTGCAAAGTTTAATGCATAAGTTTATAGTAGAAGATTCTACAAAGTGCTTTACGGCTATGCCTGATTATGTTTTAATATTTACTAAAAAAGGTATTAATGAAGTACCCGTAACGAATCCAGAAGGATTAAAAAAATATTTTGGTACAACTCCTATTTTACCTAATATTTTACAGGCATGGAATAATGCTAATAAATCAGATTTAAATTCAGCTCAATTGTGGGAATATTTAAATAAAGAATTTAAAAACCATAAAGACCCTAAAACAAATAAATTATCACACTACATATGGCAAAGGTACGCATCTAGTGTATGGGATGATATTAGTATAGATAATGTTTTACCATTTAGAGATTCAAGAGAAGAGGATGATGAAAAGCACGTACATCCATTACAATTAGATGTTATTGATAGGTTAGTAGAATTATATTCTAATGAGGGGGAGGTTGTTTTTACTCCTTTTATGGGCGTAGGTTCTGAAGTTTATAGTCCTGTTTCATTAGGTAGAAAAGCCATAGGAATAGAGTTAAAAGATTCTTACTTCAAACAGGCTAAGATAAACTTAGGTGATGCTAAATATAGATTTGAAGAGGCAGCAGAGCAAAAAAGTTTATTCTAGTGCAAGATATAATAAGTACCAATTACCAAAGCATAGTAGATAGGGGTTTTATAACTCCTACTACTACGCTTTTTGAGTTTTTAGATAAGCTAGATGAAGAGGTAGAAGAGCTAAACAAAGAGGCTTTAATATCTAAAGAATGGAGTAATTTGCCTGAAGAGTTAGCTGATGTTATATTGGTTTGTTTAAACATGGCAAAGCATTACAATATTGATATTGAACAAGAATTAAAAAACAAGATCAGAATAAATGAGTACAGGGCAAAACAACGAAAATAATTATATTTGTAATCAATTTTTAACTTTAAATAAATCGCTATGAAAAAGGTGGATGCAATCATCAGAAAAGCTCAATTTGATGATGTTAAATCAGCTCTCATGGATGTTAAGGTAACTTTTTTTAGTTACTGGGATGTTACAGGAGTTGGTAATGAGCAACTCGATATGCGTTATCGAGGAATTGAATATAGTACTTCTGATATACAGAGGAGGTACTTATCTATTGTTGTATCTGATGAGTTTTTAGATAGAACAATAAAAGCTATTCTTGAATCTGGTAAAACAGGTAATATTGGAGATGGAAAAATATTTGTTTCCAATATTGAAGAGGCTTACAGAATTAGGACTGGAGAACGTGGAAACCAAACTTTAAACTAAAAGAGAGATGGAAATGTTAACAGTAAATAACCTGTGGATGATGGTTTGTACAGGTTTAGTGTTCTTTATGCACTTAGGATTTAGTTTGTTAGAGATAGGACTAACAAGACAAAAAAATACCATTAACATCCTATTTAAAAACATCTTCATAATCTGTATGGGCCTTTTGGTTTATTACATTGGAGGTTTTAATCTCATGTATCCAGGTTTTGAAGAGGGTAGTATGGGAGTTCTTAAATTCGCTGGATTTGGAATTGATGCACCTGTAAACGGTATGACTGCTGAATATGCTGATGGTGGTTATACGTGGTGGACTGATTTTCTTTTTCAAGGAATGTTTGCTGCAACCGCTGCTACAATTGTATCTGGAGCAGTAGCTGAAAGAATTAAGCTTAGTAGCTTTATGGTTTTCAGCATCATTTATGTTGGGTTAGTTTATCCAATAGTAGGCTCTTGGAAATGGGGAGGTGGTTTCTTGGATAACTTAGGTTTCTATGATTTCGCTGGATCTACATTAGTTCACTCAGTAGGTGGATGGGCTGCACTAATTGCAGTATGGTTATTAGGTGCTAGAATTGGTAAATTCAAAAACGGTAAATCAATACCTATCTTAGGGCATAACATACCCTTTGCTACTGCTGGAGTATTAATACTTTGGTTAGGGTGGTTTGGTTTTAATGGTGGTTCAGTACTTAGTGCTAACCCTGAGCTAACTTCTTTAACTCTTGTTACTACTTGTTTAGCCGCTGTTGCTGGTGGTATTGGTGCTGCAATTACTTCTTTTATTAAGGACAAAACATTTGATTTAACAATGTTCCTTAACGGAATCTTAGGAGGACTAGTCGCTATCACTGCTGGAGCAGACTTGATGAGCCCTAATGAATCTGTTTTAATTGGTATCATTGGTGGTATTGTTGTAGTGTTTAGTGTTGCTTTATTAGATAAGCTAAAACTAGATGATCCAGTAGGAGCCATAGCAGTACATCTTGGATGTGGTGTCTGGGGAACATTAGCAGTAGGTATCTTTGGTAGTATGGCTGGAGTTAGTCAATTTCTTACACAGCTTACTGGAGTAGGTATCATTGGAGCCTTTTGTTTAATTAGTGCTTTCTTAATTCTATTTACATTAAAGAAAACAATAGGATTAAGAGTATCGAAAAGAGAAGAGATAGAAGGCTTAGATAATGCAGAGCATGGAATGAGTGCCTATCCAGATTTCCGATTAAATCAACATTAATAATATAGAGGGGTTAATAGCCCCTCTTTTAATTTCAAAAAAAATGAAAAATATATTTACAATTTTATTAGTACTTAGTACTTTAATTATTACAGCTCAAGATAGCTTACAATCAAAACTATCATTAGAAGGTAGTGCTGATATTTATTACAAAAGAAACCTTAGCACAAATACAGATTTAGCTCCAGCTACATCTTTTGCAAATGGTAACGGGTTTAGTTTAGGAATGTTTAATTTAATCAGCTCTTATGATACTAAAAACACAGGTTTTGTTGCTGATTTAGTTTTTGGCCCTAGAGGAGAAGATGCAGTATTCTTATCAACAGGCAGCTCCAATATCATTAATCAATTATACGCATATTGGGATGCAAGCGATAACCTTACTTTCACAATGGGTAATTTTAATACCTTTTTAGGTTATGAGGTTATTTCTCCAACAGGAAACTTTAACTACTCAACATCTTACATGTTTAGTTATGGTCCATTCTCTCATTCAGGATTAAAAGCAGATTTTAACCTATCTAAAAACCTTACAGGTATGTTAGCGGTTTTAAATGCTACTGATGCAACAGATTTTAACACTACTAACTTTAATACTTTAGGAGTTCAACTAGGTTATAAAGGTACTTACTTAAATGCTTTGTACGGGAAACAGGATGCTAGTTTAGAACCTACTTTGCAAATAGATTTAACAGGTGGTTATGATCTAAGTAAAAAGTTTTATTTAGGAGTAAATTCTACATACAACAAAACTGATAAAGATGGTTTTTATGGAGTTGCTTTATATCCTCAGTATAACTTAGGTAAATTAACTGCTGGGTTAAGAGGTGAGTACTTTGCAGAGATTAATAATGGAGTAGGTGCTATTGGCCCAGATGCAAATGTTATAAACTTTACTACGACTTTAGATTATGCTAAAGAGAATCTAAATTTAAAGTTAGAGTATAGATTAGATAAAGCCAGTGAGCAAGTATTTGAACAAAAGGATAACCTATCTAGTATAGTACTAGCAGCGGTTTATTCTTTTAACTAAAATGTGCTTTATAGAAGATTACATTGATGATTTAGCCATAGATTCAATCATTGATAGCAATTTAGATTAATTAAGACTCCCTCATTAATTGAGGGGGTTTTTTAAACAACTTAAAAATGAGTGATGTAATAACTACTAAAGAATTATCTGCTGTAAGGCAACTAGGATACGATGATAATATAACATATTGTAAGGTGTTTGATTGGTTTAGAAGAAAGTGGGGTTATACATCATGGATAGAGAAAACAGGTAAAGAATACAACTATAAGATTTATGCTAGAGGTTCTTATCATAGACCCATAAAACATGAAACTAATTACCCATATTGTAACAACTATGAAGAGGCTCAGGTTAACCTACTTAATGAGTTAATATTAATAGTTGGAGAGATTGAGAAATAAATAATAATTAAATTTTATTATATTAGTTAAAATGGTTGAGGTAGGAATCTTAAAAATAAAAGATAAATTTTATCATAAAGGGTATCAATATAAAGTACTAGAAAACAATAGCATCTTTATAATTGCTAAGAGTATACCTAATGATGGAATCACCAGATACTTTCTAAAAACCATAAAAGTAGAACCAAAAATAAAGGATAGCTTTTGGAGGAATAATCCAAACCATGATATAACTGATAGATATGCCAGATAGAGGTAGGCCGTTAAAGAAATTAGAAGATTTACCAGATGGATGGGAGAATATTATTATTAACCTATCTAAAGAGGGTGCTAGTATTGTTGAATTAGCAGTAGCTTTAGATATTAGTAGAAAAACTTTATACAATTTATCTGAACGTGATGAGCATTTTTTACACACCATAAAAAAGTGTAAGAGATATTGTGAGGCATGGTGGTTATCAAAAGGTCGTACAGAGTTGGATAATAAAGACTTTTCTTATACTGGTTGGTATATGAATATGAAAAACAGATTTGGTTGGGCTGACAAACAAGAAAACAAAAACGATAATACTCATACTGGAGAAATAAAAATAAACTACAACCTACCTAATGGAGATTGATATTAATCCATCCAAAAAACAGCATGAAGCATACAATAAACTAAATGATAGCATTACTAAAGAAACTCTTTACGGTGGTGCTGCTGGTGGTGGTAAATCATGGTTAGGCTGTGAATGGTTATTAGTAAACTGTTTACGCTATCCAAAGACTAAATGGTTTATAGGTAGAGAGGAGTTAAAAAGGTTAAGAGCTTCTACATATCAAACACTATTAAAAGTTAGGCAACATCACAATTTACCTCATGACTTCTGGAGGTATCAAGGACAAGATAACTTTATTGAATTTCCTAATGGCTCAAGAATAGACTTATTAGATTTACAGTATAAGCCATCTGATCCAATGTATGAGCGTTTCGGTTCATTAGAATATACAGGTGGATGGATTGAAGAGGGTGGAGAAATAAACTTCGGTGCTTATGATGTACTTAGAACCAGAATAGGTAGATGGTACAATACTGAATACAATATACTACCTAAGTTACTTATAACTTGTAACCCTAAAAGGAACTGGATGTATGAAGAGTTTATACAGCCATACAGAGCAAACAAGCTCCCCAGTACTCAGGCATTTATAGAAGCATACGTAACAGATAACCCATACATTGATAAAGAGTATATTATTAACCTTAAATCTATTAAGGATCAGTCTAAAAAGGAAAGGCTTTTATTAGGTAACTGGGATTATGATAACGATCCTAATAGAATCTACTCAGATGATGGATTAGATAACTTACTTACTAATGAATTTATAAAACCAGAAGGTAAAGCTTTTATTACTTGTGATGTTGCTAGGTTTGGAGCTGATAAGACTGTTATAATGGTATGGCAAGGCTTTGTTATATCTGATATTCATATAATAGATAAGTCTGGTATTGATGAGGTTGTATTGACTATTAGACAAATGGCAAATAAATATAATGTTGCTAGGAGTAATATAGTTTTAGACCAAGATGGAGTAGGTGGTGGTGCTGTTGATGTCTTAAAAGGTTCAAAAGGTTTTACAAATAACGCTAAAGCAATAGTTAATAAGTTTAAAAATGAAAACTATAAAAACTTAAAGGCTCAATGTTATTTTAAGAGTGCTGAGAGGGTTAATGATTATGGTATCTATATTGCTCCTAATGTTGCTAATAAATGCTGGCAAGAGTTAAAAGAAGAGCTCGCAAGTATCAAACAGGCTAACCCTGATAATGATGAAAACAGGTTAGGTATAATTGCTAAGGATAAGATTAAAGAGAGCATAGGACGTTCTCCAGATTATGCAGATTGTTTTATGATGAGAGAGTATTTTGAGCTTGCTAAGAAGTCAGTTAGAGCAGTTGCATAACTTTTTACTTTTGTATTACAATTTTATTATTATATTTGATATTCAAACAAACTAACTAACAATGAAAAAAGACAAAAGATTTAAGGTAAAGAATGAAAACAGTTTTATGTTTCTGCTGGTAGTATTATCAATATTTACAAGCTGTTTATTCTATTGTGAGAAAGTATTACTAACTATTAAAAAGCTATTTAAGAAATGAATATTAATAGCAAGGATTATTTATTAGATAAGCTAGTTAGGTTAGAGGTATCTAATTATAGGAGGATAGGATTATTAACAGAGGGTAGGTATAAAAGAGAGCCGTTAGGATACTTTCAGGAGCTTAGAAGTATTTACAGTCAGTTGAGTAAGGATGATATTAAACAGCTTATTAATATTAAGCCTAAGAGCGATTGTTTTAAGAGATGAATATACTAGAGCTTTTTGCAGGATCAAGAAGTATAGGAAAAGAAGCAGAGAAGCAAGGATATAATGTATTTAGTGTTGATTGGACTAATTATGATAACATAGATTTAGTTATTGACATTGGTAAGCTTAAGATTTCTGATGTTCCTTTTGTTCCTGATATGGTATGGGCTTCTCCAGATTGTACTACTTACTCAATTGCTGCTATTTCACATCATAGAGATGGTGTTTTACCAAAAACTGATTATGCTAAAAAATGCGATGCAGTTAATATACACATTCACCATCTTATTAAAGAATGGTTAAAAATAAATCCTAACCTAAAATATTATATTGAAAACCCTAGAGGTATGATGAATAAAATGGATTTTGTTAAACATTGTCAAGTTGCAACAGTTTGGTATTGTCAGTATGGAGATATGAGAGCAAAGCCTACCCATATTTTCACAAACAATTTAAGGACTTTATTTAACCCTAATGGATGGCAGCCAAGAAAAGAATGCTTTAATGGTAATACTAAATGCCATCATGAATCTGCACCTAGAGGAAGTAAAACAGGTACTCAAGGAAAAAAAGGTAGTTATGAGAGATCAAAGATACCTCAGCAACTTTGTGAAGAAGTGATTAAAAACACTTTTTAAAATTTTATTATATTTATAACATGGAAAAGAAAGAAGTAAAGGCTAAAAAGCCAGCAGCAAAGGCTAAGAAGCCTGTTAAAGTAGAGTTAAAAGATAAACTAAATGAGATAGCAGAGTTTATTGATAAAACTATTGTAGAAGAGCGTAATAAACAACTAAGTACCGTCGCTTGTGCTAGGCTGGGAAAAGTAAAGCAAGATTTAATATTTATTGCTAGAAACATTATCCAATAATGCTGAAAGTAACTATCCTAGATAAACCATATCAAATACGTAATAACTGGGAGGATAACACCATTAAACAGATGGGAATGGCACAAAACTACATTAGTGCTATGCCTAAATGGTTATCCAACTACATCTACTCAGATAAAGATGAGCCTGTAAGTGATTCTAAACTACTAGGCTTTTATGTTGACTGGATAGAGATGTTTAGCGATATACCTAGAAAGTACTTAGAATCTGAAATAAGCGTAAATAAAGCTGATGAATTAAGCCTTATTGAAATATTTAATCTAGTTGCTAAGTTCTTAGGTGAGCCATCACAGGATGATATAGGTACTTCTGATACTATCACACTAAACAAAACACAATACGTATTAATTAAATCTGTTAAAACTTCTGGAGGTATTGAAAAGATGTTAGGAGGGGCGACCTATAAGCATTTTTCAGAATCTCAAGCTTTAAGTACTTTGTTTCAAAGTAAGCAGTATAGAAAATGGAGTTACCTAAGTAAGATCACAGCAATACTGTTTAGAGAAACAGAGGATGAGCAATACGATGAAGATATAATAGACATGAGGGCAAAGGCTTTTGAGAATCTTACAATATCTGAAGCTTATAAAGGCTATTTTTTTTTGCAAGAGCATACGAACAAATTACAAAAGTCTATGCTAACATCTTTAACGGAAAAAAAGGCAAAAGCACAGGCACGAAAAGTGAATCCATTGTTAAGAATCTTTACTGGCAAAGCAAAGCTTATAAGATTGCTGAAAAGGGTATTTTCAATCAGAAAAACAAAACTCCTTTAGACAGTGTTTACAGTTCAAATCTTTGGAAGGTGTTAGAGTTCATAAGCATAGAAACAGCAGAGGAAACTTATAAAGCAGAGTTACAGCAACAGGCTCATGATGATGCAATGAAAAAGAATCGTAAAAGATGAATAAAGAGGAGTTTTTAAAAGAGATTTTAGAAGCTTGTGCTTTCTTTCATTGGGAGTTTTACGGTACTTATAAGAACTATCAGATAGTAGCAGTTACTCCCAGCTTTATACAAATATCAATTATACATTTTCAGGCAAAAGAGCAATGGGCAGAGGTTGTAGACTTTGATAATGATGAAGGATTAATTGATAAAATGTTAGATAAGTTATAAATGTTTTAAAAATTTATTATATTTAAGCAAACTTTAAAAACAAACAAGATGACAATTAAAAACTTTATTTCAGTAATTATTATTATGTTTTCAGTAGCAGCAATGTTTATTTTAGATTTAATATGAACTACCCTAAAATACTAATAGGCTTCCCTACATCTTCAGTTAAGGATTACTGCTTAGATGATTTTGTAAAACAGATAACCACTTTCACCTATCCCTTATACGACATCTTTGTAGTAGATAACAGCAAGGATAAGAGCCATGTTAAAGAATACCATAAAAGAGGTATCAAGGCTATTCATGAGCCATTAAACGGTGACTTTAGAGAAGAGTTAGCAAACCATCAAAACATCATAAGAGAATACTTTTTAAATGGTGACTATGACTATTTAATGATGATTGAAAGTGATGTATTTACTGGTGAATGTATTTTAGAAAACTTAATAAGCTATGCCGAATGTTCTGGAGCTGGTGCAGTTACCTGTACCTATGCAATTGATAGAGGTGAGCCTACATTGTGCTTAACATCTACTAGTGATTATAGGGCCGTTAGAAGTGAAAAGCTTTTAGAGCGTTCGCATGGTATTGATATAATGGGACAAGGTGTTTTACCTCTCAATCAATTATTAGTAGACCCTGATGCAAAGATAACAGCAACAGGAATAGGATGTACTTTATTCAGAAGAGAGGCTTTAGAACTGGTTTACTTTAGAGTAGATTTAGATTTAAACAAAAGTGCTTTTAGTGATACTTTTATTTTTACAGATATGCATAAGTTAGGTTTTAAGATATTAATAGATTCTAACATTATTTGTGAGCATAGAAAATGATTGTTAAACTAGTAACATGGAAGAGGATATAGATTACTATTTTCTAGTACACAAAGAAACAGATAACGAAAAGGAATTAATAGAAATTGGTGAGGACTTAATGCAATGGCAAATAGCTATCGGAAGCATACCAGAAGAAGCAAAAATTGAACTTATAAAACACAATTAACAATGTTAGCAACTATCCAGAAACTAGAAGAAGAATTAGAGAACTACAAAAAGAGAGTTAACTTTTTAAAGCAATATATCGAACATTTAACACAGTACACCGTAAATAGCAAAGGTGATAATGTTTATAAAAGTTTAGATGATGTTGATAAGGCTTATAGGCTCCAGAATGAGCTTGATTTTAAAAACAGTTTAATTGAGCAAAGGAAAGCACAAATTAAGCAGATTAGTGAGCAAGAGGAGTTAAAAGATAAGGCTATTAAAGAGATGCCTGATCTACTTGAAAAGTCTAAAGAGGTACATGATATGATGCTGGATGATTTATACAAATTAAAAAGCTCTAAGAAAACCAAAGAGATTAAAGAAGCTATTAAGATGGTGGAGATACAAGTTGATGAGGTTAGTGATTTAATAGATGGTATTCAGGAGAGGTATCAATCAAAAAACTTTCAACAGATTCTAAATGATTTTAGACAAATTAATAATATTTTAAAACTTAAAAATTGACTCCATTATTAGTATTATTCTTGTTTGTATTGATACAATTTATATTCAGAGTGTTAGAAAAAATGATAAATAAAAAGTAGTGCTTTATTAAAAAAAATTGAGAGTCAAAAATAATTGGCTCTTTTTTTTTATATTAGTAACATCCATACATAAGCTATACAAATAAAAGATATGGCTACAATTACAAATAAAACAGATGGCATTGAGATAGTAGATTCTCATGGAGATACTTATTTTATTAAGTATGCAAATGTTAAACTAATCAAGAGCAGTTCAACAGTTTCGATATACGATAACTCAGAAAACAGAAAAGGAGCAGATGCTATTAGGGTTACTCATGCAGAGGTAACAAGCCCTAGTACAGCGGACTTAAATAATTTATACACAACAATTAGAACTTACATAGACTAATGGCAACAATAACTAACTTAACAAGCGGTATAGAGATTGACTTCAAAGGAGCAATAACTTATATCAAGCATGGCAATGTAAAGCTTTTAAAAAGAGGCACTAATATTAATATCTACGATGATTCAGATGATGACGGTAACCAGAGAGGACAGGTTTACATAAGTATTCCTTTTAGTGAGGTTACAAGTCCTAGTACAGGTGACATAGATGCTTTGTATTCTACTGTGAGAGGATATATTGATGTTTCTGCTGGTGGTGGTACTGATGCAAATGCTGTTCATGTAAATGTAGGAGGTGAGATTAATGGCATAACTGCTAAAGGTACTCCTACAACTAGTGATATTCTATTAATAGAAGATGCTGCTGATAGTAACAACAAAAAGAAAATTACTATTGCAGACTTACCAGCTACAAGCGATGCAAATGCTGTTCATGTAAATGCTGCTAATGAGATCACAACAATAACAGAAAAAACAACAGTTGCAAGTGATGATGAATTTATTATTGAGGATAGTGCTGATTCTGGAAACAAAAAGAGCATTAAGAGAAAAGCGGTTGTTAATCCTATTGTAAGTTCAACGGCATCCACAGCAACATTAACAGTAGATGCAGATAGTACAGATTTTGCAGTAATAACGGCACAGGCTGAAGGTTTAACAATAGCAGCTCCAACGGGTTCACCTGTTCAGGGCCAAAAGTTAATCATTAGACTTAAAGATGATGGAAGCGCAAGGAGTATAGCTTTTAATGCAATATTTACAGCAATAGGTGTTACTTTACCAACTACTACAACAGTAAGCAAGAAATTATACATAGGATGTATTTATAATGATACTGATACTAAATGGGATGTTATAGCAGTTAAAACAGAAGCTTAAAATGATAACAATTATTTCAAAAATAGAATTAGAGGGTACTGATAATCTTAAATACACAGATGTAGGTTATACTACTGATACAAGTGTAATTAATGAAATCAATGAGGCTTATGATAGTACTTTAGGCAAGTTCATAGGAGAAAACAGGACAAAGTTAAGCTTAGGAGAAGTTTCAATAAGTACATTTTTTGTAACTACTCAGTATGTAAATGAAGCAGCTACTCAAGTAGATAATGTTGATGGATTAGGATTAATTCAAATTAATAATATAAATCAGTTATAATGGCAACTCCTACTAAGGGAAATACAACTAACTCAAGTGCTACTCCTGGAGCTAGTTCTAAAAACTATACTCATACCCAGAATACTGGTGATGATGGATTAATCATTGTTCAGCTTTCAATGACTAATAATAGAAGTTTTACAGGAGCTACGTATGGAGGTGAAGCCATGACTCAACTGTATCAAATTAATAGAGGTGGTTTAGGACAAAGAATGGCTTTCTATTATTTAGAGAATCCTCCTACTGGTAGCAATACATTAACGCTTAGTTTTAGTGCTAGTGTTTGGAATGGTGTTAGTGTACATATTAGAAGCTTCACAGATTCAGGAGGCGTAGGTGCATCAAATAGAACAGGAGGCCAACCATCCCCTCATAGTGGGGATATAACAGTAGAAGAGGATTCATTAATTATGATTACTTCATGCTGTGTTAATGTTATTCTTACTCAGCAGATACCAACTGGAACCAATAGAACTTTTACAACTCATAATGTTAATAGACAGGTAGCAACGGGTGCAATTAGTGCTGATGGTGGCCACAGTGCTGGTACTATTAATGTAAGGGCAACTAGTGCAAGCGGTAACTTAACACTTGATAGAACAGAGATAAAAGGGTTATCAAGTTCAGTAGATACTAGTGGAGGTGATTTCTTTGCAATGTTTTAATTATGGCAGTATTTAAAGATATAATAGATGAGTTCAAAACGGTTGCAGATGCTTTTGCTTCCGTTAATTATTTTGTATATGATAGGGTGAGTAGGGTTAATGGTACTTTACAAAACAAAGCATATCCAATGATATTAATTAACTCAACTCCAAACTTTGTAAGAGGTGCAAACAATAACAGCTTTTTGCCTAGAGGTAAGCAGTTTACTTTAAACATCTTTTGTTATGGTGATTATAATAGTGCTGAAAGAGGTACTAAGAGCCTACAACAGAAGCAAGGAGAAATAGATAATATTTTAGATCAGTACATAGCTGAAGTAATGAGAAGGAATATAGATGGCTCTAATGGATTTAGTATAGTAAATAATACTTCTTTATCTGGTTTTCTGGCTCATGATGTCCACAATGATAAGCTAGTACAAAGCACTTATACAATAACAGTTGAATTAGATAGTAATTGTACTTTAGGTTCATTTAGTTACTAATGGTAGACTTTAACAAAGTAGGTAAATTGATAATAGCTTCTTTACAAAAGGAGTTGATTCAGCAAGGCCATGAGGCTAGTGGTAATCTAGTTAACAGTTTTGAGCAAAGAGTTATTGAAGTACCTAATAGCATAGTTATTGAGATTCTAATGGATGAATATGGTATCTATGTTAATGAAGGCAGAAAAACAGGAGGTAAAAAAGTACCTATTAATGTATTGGTAGACTGGATAGAGCGTAAAGCTATTGTAAACGGTGATAAAGAGGTTAAGAGTTTAGCCTTTGCTATTCAGCAAACTATTCATAAGGAGGGAATACCAACAAAGGGAAGTTTTAAGTTTAGCAATAATGGCCGTAGAAAAGGCTTTATAGACTTTGTAATTAACAATGAGTTAGATGAGGTTTATAATGAGTTAGAGCAGCAAGTATTTAAAGGCTATGATGATGCAATAGCTACAATGGTAAAAGATTTTAATAAAGTAAACTAATGGCAATAACATTTACATCAAGTCCTAATCCAACAATACCATTTTTAGGGTATGGAGAGAATAAAATTAAATACAATTTTACAAGTAATACAGCCACTATTGTAAGTTGTATAGTAGAAGTATTAGTAACTGGTGTTAGAGTTGCTGCTGTTAGTGTACAGCCTAATAAAGGTACTACTGATGAGTTTACTTTGGCTGTTAATGACATCTTACAAACTCAACTAGATTTTAAACTTTATACTACTGCATTAAGTACTTATGATATTGATGCTGATGGTGCAAAGGTTTTTACTATAAAGATTTATGAGGTAACAGAAAGCGGAGGAGTTTTAACTACTGCTTATAACCCTGATGATGCTAATAACTCAAGCTATGATGCGTATATTTCTAATGCATCAACAGTTATTAATTGGACATTAGATACAGTAGGGCATAGTACATTAACTATTACAGATTACCAGTTAACAGCTAATACAAAAAAGTTTTTAAATGATACACCTACTGCTAAAAATATAGAGCTTTCTCAAAGTGAATATTTAGGAGCTTTATACTATAACGGTACAGCATCACAGGCTTTTAAAATTGAGTACCTTACTTATGATGCTTCAGATGCATTGTTAAATACTGACTACATAAATATTACTGACTGGGATGGTGCTGCTAGTAGTAATGTACCTAATCCATATCTTACTATACCAGTAGGAACTTCTAATCTTATAGCTGCTGGAATAAGTTTAACTAATGTTGCTTATTATACTGTTAGAATTATTAATAGTACTGGAGATGTAAGTGAGTTAAAAAGGTATAATATAGTTGATTCATGTACTCATGATGTACGTATACATTGGCAAAACAAATACGGCAAAAGGGATAGTTATACTTTTAAAGGAAATAAGCAAGAGAGTTTAGATCATGAAGCTAGTACTTTCATGAAGGCTAAAGGCTTAACATATTCAAGTGATGCTAGAGGTATTAGCGTTATGCAGAATACACTAAACAGTACTTTTACGGCATACAGTAAATCAATAGGAAGAGATGAGTACCATTGGCTAAGTGATATGTTAATTAATAAGAGGGCATGGGTTGAGATAGATGGTAGTTACTTACCTATCATTATAGAGGATGGTACTTTTTTTAAAACTGATGAAAGAGATATGCCTATACAGTTTGTATTAAATTATAGTTTTGCTAATCCAACAAAAGGGCTTAGAGGATGAATGAAGTAATTATAAGAATAATAGATACTGCTAATAATGTTGAGGGTGATTTAGAGTTGGCAAGCTTTAATGATTTCCCTTTGGCAATTACTAAGGGTATTGTTAATCTGGATAATTTAAAAGAGCGTACAGGAACTTATACTAAGACTTTTAAAGTACCTAATACTAAAAACAATGCTAATCTGTTGAGTAGTGTTGATAATATTAATAGTAGAAAGGATTATAGAGATGCATTAAATAGAAAACCATGTATAATACTGGTAAATGATAACCCTATTGAGAAGGGGTTTTTACAAGTTAGTAAGGTTTATAATGGTTTTAATTTAGATAGTTTTGAGTTAGTATTCTTTGGTAATAATATTGACTGGGTTAAGGGTGCTGCTGATTTAAATGTTAATAGTATCCCTTTTACTAACTCTGAGCAAACGTATGATTTACCATCTGTAAAGTCTATTAATAGTGATGCTACAAATATTGCAAATGCTAAAGATTTTGCATACCCTTATATTAGTAGGGGAGGTAATCAAAATGTACCAAAATTATCAGTAAATGATTTCACACCTTGTTTCTTTTTAGAAAAAATATTACTAAGAGGCTTTAATTCTTTAGGATACAATATTAATAGTACTTTTTTAAACACTAATAGCTCAAAAGGCTTAATCTGCGATTTAAACAGCGAGATGAGGGTTAGGCAGTCTATAATAGATGATTCTAAGGTTAAGGCTACAAGAACAACAGATTTAGACATAAATACAAATTATAACCCTAGTAATACTACTTTTAAATTAGTTTTTGATGATGATTCTACTGGAGGTAATGAGGATGTTAATAATGTTTACAATACAACATCTGGAGCATATACAGCAGATTCAACAGGAACTTATCAAATTAATTTAAGGCTACCTCATTATATAACCTCTGGAGCTTTCTCTACTGGTTACTTTTATATTGATGTAAAAGTAGGAAGTAGTACAGATTATCTTACTACTACATTATTAACTCAGTTTGAAGTTTTAAGCTCCTTATCACCGCAATTATTTAATGAAACATTTGAAGTTAAGCTTCAACAAAATGATATTTTAAGTATTCATATTTATAAATTTCAATTTAGTAGTAGCGGTGCTAATTTTCAAATAGGCAGTTATACGATAAATTCAATAAATGAAAAGCCTAAGATAAGCGCATCAAGAACTTTGCAAATTAAAGAGGATGATGTTTTTGATGTTAAGGATTTAATACCTGATGGATTAAAGTTGTTAGATGTTTTAAATGATTTTACAAGGATGTTCAATGTATATTATTGGACTGATATTAAAACCAAAACAGTATACTTTGAGCCTAGAGATACCTTTTTTAAAGCTCAGACTGAGGCTATTGAATGGACTGATAAGTTAGATATTGGTAATAAGTATGAGGTTGATTATGTAAGCTCTTATAATAGGAACATTGAATTTAGTTATAGGGATTTAGATAATGATGAATGGTTGAAAGGATGGCAAGACCAGAATAGGAGAGTTTATGCACAATATAAGCACCAGCTACCAGATAGATTTAAGGAGGGCGTTACCCCTGTAAAGTTGGATTTATTTAGCCCTAGTTATGCTCATGTTAGTATTGAAGCTGTTAGTAATGAAGTAGAGGCGTTTACATCATTAAAGTATTGGGATGAGTACATAAATGAAGGTATACCAACAAATAGAATAAATGGCTATAATCCCAGAATATTTAACTATAAAAATGGAGGGCAAACAAACGCTGATACAAGCCTTAGAAAAGTTTATTATACTGACAATACTAATAGCGTGGTTATACCTTATGGAATTTTTGAGCCATACAATAATACTTATGTAGGCACAGGATATAATTTATCATTTACAGATAGTATTAACACAAATGGAACTACTCAAAAAGGCTTATTTTCTACTTACTATTCTAAGATGCTTAAAAACATTGAAGAGGGAGGTAGATTGATAGCGTACTTTAACCTTAGCAGTACTGATATTGAGAACCTAGATTTTAGAAAGCTTATTTATTTAGATAATGATTACGATGTTAGAGGTTATTATTTAATAGAAAGCGTTATTGATTATAAGCCTGTACAAAATGGATTAACAAAGGTTAGTTTATTTAAGTTTGAAAACTTAGGTAGTGTAAGCATAGATGGTAGTCAACAGGGTAATAATAATGTAGATACGGATGATTTAAATGATGATTTATTACAGCCTATTTATGTAGAGGATGGATCACAATTAATAGAGGTAATGATTGAAAATCCAATAACAGGAATTTTAGAACCAGTTTATAAGTAAGAGATGTCAAATAAAACGATAGCGATAAAAGTTGATTTACAAGGTACTGAAGCACAAAAGAAAAAGTTAGCAGCTTTAGAAACTGAGGTTAAAAAGTTAACACTAAGAAGGGCTGAATTAAATAAAACGGTAAAGAAAAGCGGAGTAGTTACTAAAAAGTATGGCCAAGAGTTAGCGGCTATTAACACTAAGTTAAAAGCGAATAGAAGGCAGTTATTAGTTACTAGGCAAGAGATGCTAGGCATTGATGGCTTTACTACTAGATTAGGTAAATCATTTAGAAAAATGGGTACTAGTATAGTTGCTGGGTTTGCTGGGATGTTTGCTATACAAAAGATAGCTCAATTGTTTAGTAATGCTACTAAGATAATGAAGGACTTTGAGCAGCAAATGGCAACAGTGCAAGCTATTACTGGTGCTACGGGTAAAGAGTTTGCAAGTCTTGAAAAGTCTGCTAAAGAGTTAGGTGCTACAACACAATTCACTGCTTCAGAGGTGGGTAAGCTACAAGAGGAGTATGCTAAATTAGGTTTTACAACAGAGCAGATATTAGATGCTTCAGAGGCTACATTAGAGCTTGCTACTGCTACTGGCTCAGACTTAGCACAGTCTGCAAAGGTTGCTGCTGCTACTATTAACGGGTTTGGTTTAGAGGCAAAAGATACTCAGAAGATAGTTGATGTAATGGCTAAATCATTTACTAGCTCGGCATTAGATTTAAGTAAGTTTGAAACGGCCATGAGTGCTGTTGCTCCAGTTGCAGCGACAGTAGGAATGAGTTTAGAAGAAACTACTGCTAGTTTAGGTGTTTTGGTAGATGCTGGTTTTGATGCTAGTACTGCTGGTACTGCATTAAGAAATATATTGCTAGATACTCAGAAGGCTGGTATTTCTACATCTGAGGCTTTTGATATGATTAAAAAGAGTGCAGACCCTACAAGCACTGCACTAGATTTATTTGGTAAAAGAGGTGCAGCGGTTGCTATTGCTCTTGCTAAGTCAACAGATAAAACAGCAGAGTTTACTAAAGAGCTGGAAAATTCAAGAGGGGCTGCTGAAGCAATGGCTAGAATAGTAGGAGATACTTTAGAAGGTGATATTAAAAGATTTAACTCAGCATGGGAAGGTTTAGTATTGAACTTAGGAGAAAATGCTAATGATTTATTTAGGGGAGTTGTAGAAGGTGCTACTGACTTTATATCTACTATTGGGGATTTAACTAAAAACATACATGCTGAAAGCGATGCCATGCAACAGCAAGGAGTACAAGTTAATGCATTAGCTAATAGGATTCTTAAATTAAAAGAGGGTGATGAGGATAGACTAGAGTTACTTAATGAATTAAACATTTTAAATCCTGAAATCACAAAAGGAGTGGATTTACAAACTATCAGCAATGAACAACTAGCTAAAAGTTTAAAACAGAATAATCAAGAATTAATTAGGAACATTATACTTAAAAGAGAACAAGAGGAGTTAGCGGAGCAAGCTGCTGAAGTTGCTGATATAGAACGTGATAGGGTTAAAGACCAGATGAAAGCAGAAGAGTTATTAAGTCAAATAAGATTAAAAGCATTAAAAAGTATCGAGTTAGCCAATCAAAGGGGTAAAGATACCGATGTTACCAAAACAAGAAGAGCACAATTAGCCATCGTAGAGCAAACTAACCTATCATTTCAAGAGCAAGCCGTAGCACTAGCAGCGGTTAATCAGGCTAGTTTTAGAAGTGAAGAGGTATATGAGTTATTGAAGTTATCAAGGTCAACCAGAAGATTAAACAATGACTTAAAAGATGAACAAGACATATTAGATGAAATAACAAAAAGAACTAAAAAACTAGAGGAGAGGTTTGGCAAAGGTCAAGAAAAATCAAGTGATGCTAGTAAAAAAACCACAACATCTTTAAACAGCCAAGCAAAGGCAGTTGATAATGTAAAATTTTCATTAGAAGAGCTTGCTGAAGTTGAAGACCCATTAGATGTTGAAGATGATGAGCTAGCTTTTGAAAAGAAGTTAGATTTAGCACAGGATTATTATGATGCTATTAATAAACTAGCTGAAGATAATAACAATATTCAAGAAGGCCTTAATGAGCAAAGAACAGCTAAGGATGCTGCTGATATGCAAAAAAGGCTTAAAGATGAAGCTGATTTTAAAGCAGAGGTTAGAAGTCAATCTTTAGATTTAGCTGAACAAACTGCTAATGCTTTAGTTGATGTATCTAGTAGGAGATTTGAAAGGGAGAAAACCTTAGAACTAGCAAACTTAGATGCTAGATTACAACAGGGATTAATATCACAAGCGGACTTTGAAAAGGAAAGAGAAGCAATAGAAAGAAAAGCATTTCAAAGGCAAAAAAGATTAGAGTTAGCACAAATAGCTATTAGTTTAGCAAGGGAAATAGCAAGCATTAATGCAAACGCTGCTGCTAACCCAGCTAACGCTGTTACTTTTGGTGCTGCTGGTTTATCACAAGCAAGTGTATTAACTGGTTTAGCGGTTGCCAGGTCTGCTGTACAAGCTGGTATAATAGCTAGTCAATCATTTGCTGAAGGTGGTTATACTGGTTCTGGTTTTGGTAGTGCTGATAGTAGTGGATTTAAACAGGCTGGAGTAGTGCATGAGGGTGAGTATGTAGTACCTAAGAATGTACTAGAATCACAAAGAGGTAGTAGCTTAGTAGGTGCATTAGAGGCTATGCGTACAAGTAGACCTCAACCATTTAGTAACATAGGTTTTGCTAATGGTGGCTTTGCTGGTGCTAGTGGAGTTGATATGTCTGAACTAGAAAACAGAATAACAAGAGCTGTTGCAAGTTCAATAGGTTCTATTCAGGTAGTTAATAATGCTACTGATACAATCACACAAGCTGCTAAAGTGAACAATATACAAAGCGAGGCTACATTTGGTTAAAATTGTTATATTTAGAATATGTGGTTAACTAACTTATTTGGTAGGGCAAAGAATATAAGTAGTGAGTTAGCAAGTTATCAAAAGAAATTAAAAAGGCTTAACATTTGTGAAGGTTGCAATGATAAAAGAGATAACTTTAAATTTCTATGTTTTAAAAAAGAGGGTATATCACAATGTAGCATTTGTAAATGTGCTTTAATAGATAAGACAATATGGGAGGATGAACAATGCCCAAAAGGAAAATGGTAGATTTTGACATAAATAAAAACTTAGCAAACTTAGATGAGCAAGAAAGGCTTACTATAAAAGAGGCTATTATTAAAACTCATGGTAAAATGTTTCCATGTAGTAAAAGCCTTGAATATTTATCTGATCTATTTAAAGAGAATGTTGAACCTAATTTCAAAATTTCATGTGGACGGTGCAAAAGGAGAATAATAAACTTTTGGAAGCAGAGGCTAGAGAATTGGCAAATGTACTAAATGATACTTTATTTAGTGTAGTTAATAAGGCTGATGATATTAAGCATGCTACTGAGTTGTTATTAAGCACTGGGTTAATCAATCAAAAAGCTGTAAGGAATATGGCGGTGATAAATGATTACCATATAATGAGAAAGAATCCTTTAATGATGATGAAGGATATCTATTATAACTTATCTGTTAAGTATGATATTTCTGTTAATCTGGTTATAAAAATAGTATTACAAAAATAAATTTATATCTTAGCTTTTTACTTCATAAGTAAATAGTTTTGTAATTCAAAAAGAGGGTTTAGGGTATCCCTCTTTTTTTTTGTATAAAACTTTTACATATCAATCATAAAACAATTGTTTATTGTTGTTAAATGAATTGGTATAATATAAGTAATTCAATAAATAATAAGTTATCTATTTCAATAGATGAGGAAATAGGCTCTTTTGGTATTGATGCTAAAAGCTTTATTGATGAGGTTAAGGCTTCAGGTAGTAAAGATATAGAGCTTACTGTAAATAGTGGAGGTGGTTCAGTTTTTGATGCTCTTGCTATTTACGACTTCTTAAAAAATTCTTCTTATAATGTATCTGTTAAAATTGAAGGTTTAGCTGCTAGTGCTGCTACAATCATTGCTCTATCTGGTAGTGAGTTACCTGTTATGAGTGAAAACAGTTTCTTTATGATCCACAATGCATGGATGCCTGTTGTTAGTATGGCTGGTATGAATAGTGATGAGATTAGAGATTATCAAGAGGAGTTAGAAAAGCAAGCCCAGTTAATGGATAAGATTAACTT
>TARA_B100001778_G_scaffold155290_1_pt1 | contig 24159 bp, 39 predicted proteins | sample TARA_B100001778 | Tara Oceans TARA_B100001778 (sample SAMEA2623826) | marine metagenome | biome: marine biome (ENVO:00000447); feature: deep chlorophyll maximum layer (ENVO:xxxxxxxx); material: "saline water (ENVO:00002010), including plankton (ENVO:xxxxxxxx)" | depth 40 m
GGTCTGTTGAGAAGTTCAAAGGACTTCTATTCCAGATCGAAAGAGATATGAATGCGATCGGGCACGAAACTCGTCGTGGAAAAGGGAACATAATCATATGTTCTGCTGACGTTGCTTCAGCACTTTCTATGGCAGGTGTACTTGATTACACTCCTGCTCTACAAGGTAACAGTAACCTACTTCCAGATGATAATTCCTCAACACTTGCAGGAACATTAAACGGAAGAATCAAGGTTTATGTTGACCCATATTCAGCAAACGTAAGTGACAGACACTTCTACGTTGCAGGATACAAAGGATCTTCTGCATATGATGCAGGATTATTCTACTGTCCATATGTTCCTCTACAAATGGTAAGAGCAGTTGGTCAGGATACCTTCCAACCAAAAATTGGATTTAAGACAAGATACGGTCTTGTTGCAAACCCATTTGCTGAAGGTACAACTCAAGGAGAGGGAGCACTTACTGCTAACGCTAACCGTTACTACAGAAGAGTTCTTGTTGACAACCTTATGTAAGCGAGATGCTTATATATTTTCAAAGAGATCCTACGGGATCTCTTTTTTTTGTGCATAAATATAATTGGAAACACTAATATAATCAATGTCTTTTCCAACGCAAATAAGCAATAGGAATTTCCTCAGTCCAGGTGGTTTCCGTTTTACCTTAGCGAAGTATCCAAAGGTTGCATACTTTTGTCAATCTGCAAATATACCTGCTATATCAGTTGGTGAATTAACACAACCAACACCTTTCAGACCTATACCGTTTGAAGGTGTACTATCATATCAAGCATTATCATTAAGATTTTTAGTTGATGAAAATCTTGAAAACTATCTAATCATTCATAACTGGATGCGTGGACTAGGTGTACCTGAGAAATTTCAAGAAAGGCAGGACTTAATTAATTCTTCTCCTAATAATAGAACCTCTGGTATTGGTGAAAAGGAATTTGCTGATGGAACACTTACTGTATTGAATAGTAATTTTCAACCAAAATTCAATGTAGTATTTAAAGATATGTTCCCAATCTCTTTGAACACACTAGAGTTTGATGCTGCTGTATCTGACACCGATTACTTTAATTCTGTGGTAGAATTTAACTATCTACAATACGAAATCCAATCACTAGAAGGACAACGTTTGACAACATTAAAATAAAATATGGACCCACTTGAAATGATTAAGCAGTCTTGGGCAGGAGACTGTATTTTTGATGAAGACAAATTAGACTCAGAGTCATTAAAGATACCGTCTCTGCACGCAAAGTATCAAGACTTCTGGTCAAAATATTCTCTGATATTAGAAGACAATAAGAAAAAACTTAGCATCTTAAAAAGAGATAAGTATCTTTTTTATACTGGTAAAGCAGATGCGGAAGTATATAAAGAGAATCCTTTTGATCTAAAAGTATTAAAAAATGATCTCAATACTTTTATGGAAGCAGATGCAGACATACAAACTCAGCAATTAAAGATTGCATACTTTGAAACTGTTATAAATTATTTGGAAGGGGTATTGAAACAAATTAACAATAGAACCTACCACATCAAAAATGCCCTCGAACATAGACGTTTTGAAGCAGGTTTCTAATGACCACTATCACAAAGAAGAATGAAGTCTTCTTGCGAGTTGATACTGAACCACACGTTCACCAAGAATTATCAGACTACTTTACTTTTGAAGTACCTAATGCAAAGTTTCTACAGAAACAAAGAAGATATAAACATTGGGATGGAAGGATAAGATTATATTCTCCTGGAAATGGTGAGTTGTACATAGGGTTATTTGATTATCTAACTGAGTGGCTTGACAAGAAAGGTTATAATTATAATATTATTCCTAACGATACTTATGGAGAACCAGATGAAACAGAAGAATATGTCACCCCTGAGTCCGTTTCAAGTTTCGTTAGATCTCTGGGTTTGCCTTTCAAGATCAGAGGATACCAACTTAGAGGACTTTATTCTGCAATCAAGCATAACCGAAGACTATTACTATCACCAACTGGGTCTGGGAAATCATTAATAATATACAGTCTCATACGATGGCATTTACAGTATGATAGACAGGTACTGATTATAGTACCAACAACTTCATTAGTAGAACAATTATTTAAGGACTTTGAACAATATGGTTGGAACGCAAGACACTACGTCAACAAAGTATATGCAGGGAAAGAACGTTATCGAGAATCTCCTGTTGTCATATCTACGTGGCAATCTATCTACAAGGAGTCTAGGTCTTTCTTTAATAGGTTTGATGTTGTTATCGGGGATGAAGCACACCTCTACAAAGCAAAATCATTAACAAAATTATTAACTAAGATGCACGGTTGTAAATACCGTATTGGTCTTACTGGTACTCTTGATGGTATGCAATGTCATCAGTTACAACTAGAAGGATTGTTTGGACCCGTAGAGAAGGTAATTAGAACTGAAGAATTACAGAAGAAAGGTTATCTATCTGAACTAAAAATAAATGTATTAGTATGTAAGCACGAGTATATTCCTTTTGAAAACTATCAGGAAGAAATAGAATACATTATAACTCATCCAAAACGTAATAAAATAATAACTTCTTTAGCAAAAGACATATCAGGTAATACTTTAATACTATTCAATTACATTGAAAGACACGGTGACGTGTTAAGAGATATGCTAAATAGTACAAAGGGAAACAAAAAACTCTTTTATATACACGGAGGAACTGAAACTTCTGATCGTGAGATGGTTAGAGAAATATGTGAAGTAACTGACAACGCAATTATTCTTGCATCGTACGGTACATTCAGTACGGGCATTAATATTAAGAACCTACATAATGTTATATTCGCTTCACCATCTAAGTCCAGAATCAGAAACCTTCAATCTATAGGAAGAGCACTTAGGAAACACGATTCCAAAGCACGTGCCTATCTTTATGACTTTGCTGATGATATTAGTAATGAGCATAATCGAAATATGACTTTGAACCATATGGTTTTTAGAATAAAAACATACAACGATGAAAAATTTGACTACTCAATCACAGAAATTAATCTAAGGAAGTAGAACAATGTCACTCAACTACGTCAAACACGAAGAAGAATTTTTAGGAGTTGCTAAACTTACTAATGGAGATGAAGTTATTGGTAAGTTTACAGTTGTAAAAGATACCGATGGTACAGATGTTGTATTCATAGTTGACCCTGCCAAAGTACATCACGGTTCTATTACTAATGGTGATAATAAAAGAACTGAGATGGTTGGATTAAAAAGGTGGATGTATTTTTCAGATGAAGAATTCTTTATAGTACCTGATAATCAAATAGTATCTCTCGCCCCGCAATCGACGGAGGCAACTATGATGTATAAAATGTTTGTACGTCAGGAGTTTAAACACCAGACTCTAGAAGATATAAAACTAGCAAATGAAGTAGCACCTGCTCCTAACCAAGGATTCTTAGGAACAGTAGATGATAATAGAAAGAAGTTTGAAGATCTATTTAAGAAACCTTTAGAGTAGTTATAACCATCCCTTGAACCCTTACAGAGTTATTGTACGTAATATTTCATCTCTTGTCAACCCCCTGGCATAATTTATGATTATATGTTAATATAAGTACAACCTCACAAGGCAGTATGCCAAGAAAAAGAGCAAAGAGTCAACACTATGTTGATAACAAAAAATTTTTAGAAGCACTTATCAATCATAAAGAAAGGGTAAAACGTGCAGCGTCTCAGGAAAAATCCAAACCAAGGATACCAGAGTACGTAGGAGATTGCTTTTTAAAAATCGCGACGCACCTATCTTATAGACCAAACTTCATTAACTATATGTACAAAGAAGATATGGTTTCAGATGGGATAGAGAACTGCGTTCAATACATTGATAACTTTGATCCTAACAAATCTAAAAATCCTTTTGCTTATTTTACACAGATAGTTTACTTTGCTTTCTTAAGAAGAATAGCAAAAGAGAAAAGACAACAATCAATCAGAGAAAAAATTATAGAGAAGTCTGGTTTTGATCAGATCTTTCATACTGATGGTGATGTAGATGTGGCAGCACTCAATAATATTAAGACACGTATTGAAATGAATAACAAGTATCAATGATACCAAACGATTTACATTATGATATAATCTTTTCTGATTTTATGATGTCATCAAAGATAGATGTATCCTTAGATAAACTTAAGGAAGAAATCTATACTTTAAAGAATGAACTAACTCATAGTTGTACTAGGTCAGGGAGAAATAGTTTTCAAACTAACTGGGTATATCATATGCCTTTTGATGAACTTACAAAATTAAAAGAACAGATTATTGAATTTGCAAATTACTTTTCTAAGATGATGAGTTATGATATGGTGGTGGATGAATGTTCCTACTGGATAAATGTAAATCCTCCATACGGTCATAACATAATTCATACTCACGGAACGTGTGAACTCGTTGGTAACTTCTATGTACAAACTGGAGAAGAGACAGGAACATTAGAGGTTGTGCGAAACGATGGTTCGGTGTATAATAAAATAGGTAAACTCAATAGCACTTTTAAATGTGAGTGTGAAGAGGGTAGATTTTATATGATGCCAGGTCATCTGTGGCATTATGTTTCCGAGAACAATTCAGATGGAGACAGGATTTCTGTTTCCTATAATATAAGATTAAAATGAAACTAACTCAAGAACTAATTGACCAGATACAAGAAGCAATGCTACACACCAAGAAAGATGGTAGTATTAATTGGAAAGATGATGACGATGTTGTAGTACAGTTGGCAGGGACATTTGCTGCTGATAGGTTCATTGTTATTAAGAACAGGTCAAAGAACCCAGTAATTTCTGCTGCTAATCATCCATACTTTAATTATGAGAAGAAGGTCTTTACAAAAGATGGTAGAGAGGAGTATATGAAGAAGGAGAAGAAATGAAGATTCTTCTTATTACAGATCAGCACTTTGGTGCAAGAAATGATAACCCAGTATTCCTAGGTAAGTTTAAACAATTCTATGAGCAAATTGTTTTTCCTTATATTGATAGGAATAATATAGATACTGTATTTTGTTTAGGAGATACGTTTGATAAACGTAAGAGTATAAACTATCTTTCACTAGAGTCTACTAGAAATATGTGGTTCAAACCTTTACAGGATAGAGGTATCAAGATGTATATGTTGATTGGTAATCACGACATATATTTTAAGAATACACTCAGGGTAAACGCTTGCGATCATTTACTTAAAGAATATCAAAACTTAGAAGTTATAAAAGAACCTACAGAATTAGTTTTAGATGATAGAAAATTTTTAATGCTTCCTTGGATTTGTGATGATAACAAACAAAAGATCTACGACACAATAGTAGATACAGATGCCACTGCTTGTATGGGACATCTAGAACTAGCAGGGTTTGAAGCACTTCCTGGAGTTCGTATGGAGCACGGTGAAGATCCTGAGAGGTTTTCTAAGTTTAAATTAACTTGCACAGGTCATTTCCATCACAGATCAAGACAAGATAATATAATGTATCTCGGTAATCCGTACCAACTTTACTGGAATGACTATGGTGCTGTTAGAGGTTTTCACGTCCTAAATACTGATGACTTAAGATTAACATTCATTCAAAATCCTTTTAATATATTTGAAAAAATATTTTATGATGATACTAATAATGATTATGAAACACTACCAGACCATAAAGAATTGGTAGGAAGTTATGTAAAGATAGTAGTTCAACAGAAAGATAATCAAAAATTATTTGATCGCTATGTAAAACATTTACAAGACGTTGGTGTAGCAGATTTAAAAATTATTGAAGATCTAACTCTTGAAGCAGTTGAGGTAGATGAGTCTATAAAATTAGAAGACACTATGACTATCTTAGAAACTTATGTTAATGAATTAGAAGATCATATTGATAAAAAGAATATTGTTAAAATTGTTAAATCACTTTACCTTGAGGCACTTAACGTCTAATGTTTGTACTTACCGATAAAGCAACTGGAGGAGTCTACGCTGTCACAGATGACGAGAAAGATGAAAAGGTTGTGCAAATTTTTGTTGACAAAGATGATGCAATACGTTATTATACACAGTTGGAGGCATTAGATTATAATAGACCTTTGCTAATTCTAGAGTTAGATGAGGAGCAAGTCAGACAAAACTGTGTAAACCACGGTTATATGTATTGTATAATTACTCCAAACGATCTCGTTACACCTCCCTCTGATCTTAAATTATGATTGTATTTGAAAAACTTCGTTGGAAGAATTTATTATCTACAGGCAATCAATTCACAGAATTTAATTTATCCGACACTAGATCAACTCTAGTGATAGGTGGTAATGGCACAGGTAAATCTACAATGCTTGATGCTTTGACCTATGGATTATTCAATAGACCCTTCCGCAAAGTCAGTAAGGGTCTTTTAGTCAATTCAATTAATGATAAAGACTGTGTAGTAGAGATAGAATTTTCAGTAGGAACTGTTAAGTATAAAGTAGTTCGTGGTATGAAACCTGCTATTTTTGAGATATATCGTAATGATGCGTTGTTAGATCAAGATGCTGCTAGTAGAGATTATCAAAAATACTTAGAACAATCTGTACTTAAACTTAATTACAAATCATTTACACAAGTGGTCATACTAGGGAGTAGTACATTTGTTCCATTTATGCAACTTGCAGCAGGACATAGAAGAGAAGTTATAGAAGATTTACTAGACATACAAATATTTTCTAATATGAATCTCTTATTAAGAGAACGTGTAAGAGATAATAATGAATCACTTAGAGACTGTGAGTATGAATTGCAGGTCGCAGAAGAGAGAGTCATTGCACAAAAAAGAATTCTATCAGCATTAACTGGTGCAAACGATGAAAGGATAGGGATATTAGAAGAACAGTTTAAAGAGAATGAAGATGGTATGATAGCAGTAAAGAATAATATTAATATGTTACAAACTAAAATGAAAGAACTAGGTGACTTTAAAACACAACTAAGTGCACTTGAATCTAAATGGGAAAGTGCAAAAACTATTGGTACTAAATTAGATACTAAGATTGAAAGAATTGAAAAGGACATACAATTCTTTAATGAACATTCTACTTGCCCTACCTGTACTCAAGATATAGATGAGTCACTTAGAAATATTAAAGTAAATTCTTTAGCAACCAAAGGTAATGAATTAGGTAAAGCACAAGACCAACTTAAGTTAGAGATTGCAAAGGTCAGATCCAAGATGGTTGAGTTCTCAGAAGCAGCAGATAACTATGTTGATATGCAAAGAGAGATACATCACCTGTTAGATAAAGAATCTAGATTAGTAAAAACTAATACTAGGATACTAGGAGAGATTAAAAACTTACACGATAAACCTAACATTGCTACAGAGAAACAAACCTTTATGCAAAGACAAGCAGAGTATGAGGTAAAGGAAGATGCCTGTGCAGAAGTATCAAGACTATCAAGTGATTATAAACTTGTAAGTAGTTTACTTAAAGATGGTGGTATCAAGTCTAAAATTATTGCTAAGTATATACCTGTCATCAATCAATACATTAATAAATTCTTATCTAATATGGATACTTATATTAACTTTACTCTTGATGAAGAGTTTAATGAAGTTATAAAGTCTCGTTATAGAGATAAGTTTTCTTATTCCTCATTCTCAGAAGGAGAGAAACAGAAGATTGATCTATCACTTCTATTTACTTGGAGACACGTTGCAAAGATGAAGAACTCTATTGCCACAAACCTTCTTATCTTAGATGAGGTATTTGATAGTTCTCTAGATAACTATGCTACAGAAGAATTATTAAAGATATTAAAAGGTTTTGGAGATGCAAACATCTTTATCATATCTCATAAAGGTGATGTATTACTTGACAAATTTGAAAAAACAATTAAATTTGATAAGGTAAATAACTTTTCTAAATGTGGAGAGATAGAATGAATTGTTGGCACTGCGGACCAGATGTACAATTAATCTGGGGAGGAGACTTTACTGGAGAAGATTATTGTAATGATGAAATTTCTATAGTCAGTAATCTTTCTTGTCCTAAATGTGGATCATATGTTGAGGTTTATTTACCAAAGGATGAATTTAGACCATAATGTTTGACACTCCCTATTACAGAGGAAATGATGAGTTTAAAATGCACCATCAGTTCCAGAAACATCTACATAGTAGAAGGGATGAATTTTGTGTGCCAGATAATGCTTTCAATGGAACTGGATATTCTACAATAAGATCAGACAATCGTATTCACTTAGAGTATCCTGAGTTTGGTTCATATCTTAATGAAGCAATCTCAAAGTATGATGATAAACTAGAATGTACCCACGCTTGGGTTAATATAAATCCACCAGGATCATATCAAACCAGACACAACCACGCTTGTTGTGATATGGCAGGTACATACTATGTGACAGTTCCAGATGCAGACTCAGGTAACATACAATTTTATAATCCATCACCTACAGTAGAAGCAATGATGATACATCAACCATATCATTGTTCCACCCATCTTCACATACCTACAGAGAAAGACATCCTGATCTGGCCAGGGTTCTTGGACCACGAGGTAACATATAATTATTCAGATGAAGAAAGATGGAGTATTTCGTTTATGTTATCCTTAAGTCACCTAGATAGATTAGAAAGATTTCCATCTATGTTAGTCTATGATTGAAAGGTTTACAAATAACAGCGAGTGGTTGGACAAACTGATAAACAAACTGGAAAAGGACAATGCAACTCCCGAACTGGCAGCATCACTCGAAGAAGAAACAAAAGAGGACATTAAAACCTCAGAAACTTCGTCAAGCAAGAAAGAGACGTAGACAGTTGATAAACCGTCTACTAAACGCTTCCAAACAGTCTGGGAGCGTTTATAGTATGTACATACGACACGAAAAAAAATGACTGTAAACACTGGAGTAAAAGGAACACTTGCAAAACTACTTGCTACAGAAGACCTTGTTGTTGAGCACAAGACCTGTGAAACTGCATCCTTTGATGTTGCTCGCAGAGTTCTTACATTACCTAACTGGGAAAAAGCAACCGAAGAAGTATATGATCTTTTAGTAGCACACGAAGTAGGACACGCACTGTTTACACCTAACAGACTATGGGATGAATTACCTTGCCCTAAGTCAATCATCAACGTAACAGAAGATGCACGCATTGAGAAGTTGATGAAGAGAAAGTATGGTGGTCTTCCAAAAACATTTTATAGAGGATACAGAGAACTAGATGCTATGGATTTCTTTATGATTCCTGATGATCAAGATGAGATCAATCTAGTTGACAAAATCAATCTTCACTTCAAGTCAGGTGCATTTACTCCTATCGATTTTGCACCAGAGCACGAGTATCTTGTAGACCTTACAGGTAATGCAGAAACATTTGAAGATGCAATAGAAGCAGCAGTAGAAATCTACAAAGTAATGCAAGAGATTGAAGAGCAGAAAGAACAAGAAAAAATAGGTGAGTCAAATGATGAGAACCAAGAAGGTGGTCAAGGTCAAGTTGAAGACGGAGAGAGTATGGACTTTGAAGAAACTCCAGATCAAGAGATCATCAATCCAAATCAACCTTGGGACAAAGGAGAGCAGGTACAGCAAGAAGGTCAAGTTCCATCAGGAACCAGATCAGGTGGTGTAGACTATGACCCATTCCAATCACAAACTGATGACGCATTTACTCAGGGAACAAAAGATCTAACAGAGGAACCACGTTACGGTCGTGAGAATGTATATGTTGAATTACCTAAGAACCTAAATCCTGATCACTTTATAGTTGGTGCAGATTATCTTCTTAAAGTAAATCAAAATCATTTCTCTGTAGAAGGTGATTTAAAAGAAGAGGGTAGAAAAGAATCTTATGACAGAACTGTTGAAGAGTACAATAACTTCTACAAGAAATCACAGAAAGAAGTAAACTATCTTGTAAAAGAGTTTGAGTGTAAGAAAGCAGCAACATCATATGCTCGTGCTAGAACTTCTCGTACAGGTGTTCTTGATACATCTAAACTACACACATACAAGTTTACTGATGACATCTTTAAGAAAGTAACTGTACTTCCAGAAGGTAAGAACCACGGTATGATCTTCCTATTAGATTGGTCAGGTTCTATGTCTTCTAACATAAGAGAAACTACAGAGCAAGTTATCCAACTATCTTGGTTCTGTAAGAAAGTCAACATCCCATTTGATGTCTACGCATTTACTAATGATGGATTTGCTTCTTCTTATAGAATGGATGTCAATGGTATTCAACCAGATGATGACTATCCACATAGAGAAAAGACTTTACACGAACCTGTTATAGGTGAGTTTGCTCTTGAGAATGGTTTCACATTACTCAATGTAGTATCTTCTACTCAGAAGAAAAAGCAATTTGAAGCATCACTTATGTACCTTTACATCAATGCTACTGCTAACAACTTCAGAAGTTACTATAGTTTCAAAAATGGTTTCGCTGTAAGTTTTACAGCAGCACCAGGATTTAATCTATCAGGTACACCTTTGAATGAAGCACTTGTATTGATGAGACCAATTATAAAAGCATTCAGCAAAAGAGTAGACAAACTTACATTATGTGTTCTTACTGATGGTGAAGGACAATGCTCTTCTTACTACAGTGAGTTACATCAATACAACAATCGTCCATATGCTAATTCTCTAGGTTACAACTGTTTCCTTAGAGATCGTAAACTAGGACGTACCTATGAGAAGTTTGATGGGTCTGATCAAGTTACACAGGTTCTCCTCCAGAACCTACGTGAGACATATCCTATGCTTAATGTTATTGGATTCCGTTTACTTGGTTCACGTGATGGACATTACTTCTTCTCCAGAGCATTTGAGTATGATACAGTACCAATGGAGAAAGCACAGAAGGCATACAGAAAGGATAAGTATGTTGCCCTCACAAACACTGGATACAATAAGTTATTCGTTATGCCATCTAACAATCAGAATGATACAGAAGAACTATGGGATGACATTAAGGAAGATTCCACACGTGCAGAGATTACTAGGACATTTAAAAAGATGTTCAAGAACAAGAAGTCTAATAAGAAGATGCACAACTCATTCATAGAGACAGTTGCATAACCAATTATATTAGTGTCACACAACCCCCTTTCAAGGGGGTTTTTTATTGGTATATTATATACATAGACACAAGACAAACAAATGCCTTTCACAACTGCAATTCCTGTGACCACACCTGATATAGTCACATACCTAACAAACAACTTTGGCAATGAAGTATCTGTCAAAGAACTTTTATCTGCTGCTGATAAGTTTCATTGTTCACTAGCAACAATCAAGAAACGTCTTAAGACTTATAAGGTTGCCATTGGTAAGTGGAACTTATCTGTTAAAGAACTAGAGCAAACATTCAAAGCACCTGCTGCTACACCTGCTGTTCAGCAAGTACAATCTGTTCCTCGTTCAGAGCAAATACTTGTTCCAGATGTTGACCCTAACTATGTTCCTTTTGGTAACTTCAATGCTATCAAAAAGATTATCAGTTCAAAAGTTTTCTATCCTACATTCATCTCTGGTCTATCTGGTAACGGTAAGACATTCGGTGTAGAACAAGCGTGTGCTCAACTCAAAAAAGATTTTGTAAGAGTTAACATCACAGTTGAGACAGACGAAGATGATCTTATCGGTGGTTTCCGTTTAGTTAATGGAGATACTGTATGGCACAATGGTCCAGTTATCGAAGCACTTGAGAGAGGTGCTATCCTTCTCCTTGATGAGATTGACCTTGCATCAAACAAGATACTTTGCTTACAATCTGTACTAGAAGGTAAAGGTGTATTCCTTAAGAAACTAGGTAGGTATGTAAAACCTGCTAATGGATTCAACATATTTGCTACAGCAAATACAAAGGGTAAAGGTTCTGACGATGGTAGATTCATCGGTACCAATGTTCTTAACGAAGCATTCCTTGAGAGATTTGCTATCACATTAGAGCAAGAGTATCCAACAGTTACTGTCGAGAACAAGATTCTTACTAAGATTGCTGATGATCTAAACATCAACGACAAAGACTTTGTATCTCGTCTATGTGATTGGGCACAGGTTATTCGTAAGACATTCAACGATGGTGGTATTGATGAAGTCATCTCTACTCGTAGACTTGTACACATTATGCGTGCATTCTCAATCTTCAAAAAGAAAGAAGATGCAATCAAGTACAGCATCAACAGATTCGATGATGAGACTAAGCAAGCATTCTTAGAACTCTATGATAAGATAGATGTTGACTTCCAAAAGGAAGACTGATATACTAAGGGGGTATAAACCCCCTTTTATAATGTTCAAGTATGAAGAGGATAAAATCCTTAAAGAAATTTACAAGTACATTGAAAAGACCTACGAAGGTCATTATTCAAATGGACAAGTACAAACTCTTGACATTATAGATTCGGTTGGTGACGCTGAAGCATTCTGTAGAAGTAACATTCTAAAGTATGCTTCTCGTTACGATCGCAAGGGAACAGCAAGAAAGGACATTGTTAAAATCGTTCACTATGCTATACTCTTATTACACTTCTCTGATAAGTCCGAAAACAATGACCCAAGTTAAATTAACTAAATCAACATTCAACACGCTTAAAAATTTTGCAACGATCAACAAATCTATTGTTATCAATCCTGGTTCTAAAATCCGTACGATTAGTGTTAACAAAAACATATATGCTTCTGCTGAGATCGAAGAAGTTTTTCCTACACAAGTCCCCATTTATGACCTCGGTGTATTTCTCTCTGGTCTCTCATTGTTTGAAAACCCTGTCTTCGATTTCAGTTCAGACAGTAAGGTTATCATCAAAGACGAGTCAGGTGCAGAGTCGAACTTCTTCTACAGCGACCCCGAACTCGTAGTACAACCTCCTAAAGACGGTGTTAAATTACCTGACACTAAGACAGTTAAGTTTAATCTAAAACCAAAAGTCTTAGATGATCTATTACGTGCAGCATCGGTTTATGCAGTTCAAGACTTATGTTTATATTCTAGAAACGGTCAGTTAGTATTAACTGTATGTGATAAGAAGAATGAAACATCTAACAGTTACGAAGTACCTGTAGGTACAACATCAGAAGAAGATCTATGTTATTGTTTTAAGGTAGAGAATCTTAGGTTGCAACCAGAAGAGTATGCTGTTACAATATATGATAATAGATGTGCTCTATTTGATGCAGTTAATCGTGACCTGCAATACTTTATCGCTCTTGAACCACAATGAAACTTAAGAAACACGACACTCCAAAACCAACAGAAAATCCAGAACAACTGTTGGCAAGATTTGAGAAACGTATCAAACAACTCAATGCTAGAAAGGATGAGTTGCAAGGGTGGTACGATGAGTATGTTAAACTAGAACAAGATTTAACTAGACTACAGGGATCTGTTGATGCAGTTACTTACATTGCTACTGGTGCTTTACCAGGAGACGGAAACCACGGTGGTATGAAAGATCATAAACCTACTAGACATTCTAAGATAGATGCACTAGACTAAAGGTATGAACATATTCGTTACCGATCCTGATCCTGTTGTTTCTGCACAGGTTCTACCTGACAAACATATTGTCAAAATGCCACTAGAAACTTGTCAAATGCTTTCTATTGTTGCATCAGAAAAATGGGGACACGGTTTCGGTTCATTACCTAAACTAAATGGTGAACCTTATAAAACAGAAAAGGGTGCATTTCGTAATCACCCTTGTACTGTTTGGTCACAGATTAATTTCCGTTGGTTAATAGAACACGGTCTTGCATTGTGTGCAGAATATACACACAGATATAACAAGACTCATAGTTGTCAACATACTATCGAGTATGCTGATAATATATTTCCAAAAGCGTACACTAAACCCACGCATTTTGTTAGAGCAATGTATGATGAGTTTAAGTACGATACTAATATTGATACTTTCACTGCGTACAAAAGATATATTGCATCTAAACCTTGGGTGTGCGATAATTATCTACGTGACCCTCAACGCAAACCTTCTTGGATTACATAATGAGTAACTTTTTATGGGTAGAAAAATATAGACCCAAAACCATTGATGATTGTATTCTTCCAGAAAATATAAAAGATGTTTTAAATAAATTTGTAGAGAAAGGAGAACTTCCTAATCTATTATTATCAGGTCCTCCTGGGATAGGAAAGACTACTGTTGCCAAAGCAATGTGTGAACAGATTGGTGCAGACTATTATGTAATCAATGGATCTGATGAAGGTAGATTCTTAGACACTGTTAGAAACAATGCAAAGAATTTTGCATCTACTATGTCTCTAGCATCTTCTGCAAAACATAAAGTAATTATTATAGATGAAGCAGATAATACTACTCACGATGTTCAACTTCTATTAAGAGCATCTATAGAAGAGTTTAGTAGTAACTGTAGATTTATTTTTACTTGTAACTATAAGAATAAAATACTTGAACCATTACATTCAAGATGTAGTGTTATTGATTTTTCTATCACAGGTAAAGAGAAGCAAACTATCGCAGCAGAATTTTTTACTAGCATCAAATCTATACTAGATAAAGAGCACGTTGATTATGAACCTAAAGTTCTTGCTGCATTAGTACAGAAATATTTTCCTGACTTTAGAAGAACTTTAAATGAACTACAAAGATATTCTTCTATTGGAAAAATTGATACAGGTGTTCTTGCAGTTCAACAATCAACTAATCTAAATGATCTAGTATCATATTTGAAATCAAAAGAGTTTACAAAAATGCGTAAGTGGGTTGTATCTAATTTAGATAATGATCCTAATTCTATTATGAGAACTATCTACGATTCTTTATATGATCATCTACAACCTGCAAGCATACCTCAAGCAGTTTTGATTATTGCTGAGTATCAATATAAAACTGCATTCGTTGCAGATCAAGAAATAAATCTAGTAGCATTTCTCACAGAAATGATGATGCAATGTCAATACAAGTAGGATATGTTCCTAACCATATAGCAGACTTTATCTATGAGGTCTTGTGTAGAGATAATACCTTTCCGTGGTTCTACCAAGAAAAGACTTCATTCTATAATGGCACTGCTGAAGTATTACAACTAGATGGATACGAAGAGCATCCATATTTTGCACATACTATTGTCACTGACAATCAGATAAAGTCAAACGCATATGATATAGTCTTCGATAAACTATGGAAGTATATGGTAAAGAATGTTGATGGAGATTTTGGTGAGTTGATTCGTGTACGTGCAGCAAAGACTATGAAGAATAAAGTCCCACCTACACAACCACACGTTGATGCACCTTTTAGACATTGGGTTATGATTTACTATGCTGATAATAGCGATGGTCCAACAGTAATATATAAAGAGAAGTATGGTGAGAATCCTGACAAGGTAAGAGTCAAACAATACATTGATCCTGAGAAAGGTAAATATGTTATCTTCAATGGACACAAGTATCACTCTGGTAATGCACCTAGGAAACATTCTTCAAGAACAATCTTGAACATTAATTATTATGGAAACACACAACTTCTTCCCAGTTAAATTTTATTCATTTGATAATGAAGATCTAGTACAACCTACTTTACAGACCCTTATGGAATGTGAACGTGGGTTATTTAATATTCCAAATACTGTAGAGACTACTAAAGGTGATTTATTTGAGAGAGAAGAATTTTCAGATGTACATAAATGGTTTGAACAATGTTTGAATGAGATAAAGACTGAGGAACAATTACAATTTGAGGGTGACTTCAAGGTCTGTATGTCTTGGGGAAATGTAAGTGGACCTGATAGTGGTGGTTGTCATCAAGCACATAGGCATCCGTTTGCATACCTGTCTGGTATCTATTACCTCACAGAAGGGTCTCCTACGGTCTTCCAGGACCCTCTGACACCACGTACGATGAATCAGTTAGAAATCATCAGTGGAACATATGAGAATGCTGTAGCAATAGAACCAACTGTAGGTCAACTATTGATCTGGCCAAGTTGGATGATTCATTGGTCTGTACCACATCACGGTCCAGAACCACGTGCTGTTATTGCTTGGAATGCTCTACCTGATGGTGGTATTAACTTTGGTCCTTATGGACAGAATATGGTAAACCTAAAAGTAAACTAATGATCCTATCTCCTTTCGGTCCTAAAATTTATAAAGGTACAATAGAAGAAGACGTAAGGTTAGATCTATTGAGATATGCTTTTGATGCAGAACCATCACAAGATGCGTCTGGAATATTAGCAGGTCAATTAGAAGAACAGTATTACATCTATCCTAGTAAACGTGATCTAGATGAGTTACGTAAACATATTGGTACATATACTAATCAAAACTATATTGATATAGAACCTATATGGGTAAATTTTCAACGTTCAGATGATTGGCAACCTGTACATAATCACGCAGGTGAATTTAGTTTTATAGTTTATGTGGATATTCCACCTGGAATGTATGATGAACCAGAGATAGCAGGTTCTATTGTGTTTACATATGGAGAACAGTTACCATATTCAAACTGTCAGTTCGGTCCAATCAAACCACAGGCAGGTGACATTTATATTTTTCCTGCTTGGTTAAAACATTATGTGTATCCCTACAAATCTACTGGACAAAGAGTATCAGTTAGTGGTAATATAATAACAAAATTCAATTCATAATGAAATCATTGAAGACTCCTCTTAGGTACCCTGGTGGAAAGTCAAGAGTAGCACCAATGCTCGTGGATAAGATGCCACGTATGACTGAATACAGAGAACCTTTTCTTGGTGGTGGTTCCACTGCTATAGAATTTACAAAAAAATATAGAGATATACCTGTATGGGTAAATGACTTATACGTTCCTCTGTATAATTTTTGGACTATCTTACAAGAAGATTCTGATACTTTATCTGATGCCTTGATGGGGTTGAAGATCAATCACGATACTCCTGAGAAAGCAAGAGAACTATATCACGCAGCAAAGACTAGAGTTAATGATCCTGATATATTTTTGTCTGCTGTTTACTTCTGGGTAATGAATAAATGTTCTTACTCAGGTCTAACAGAGAACTCATCATTCTCACCACAAGCATCAGTACAAAATTTTACTAAGAAAGGTATTAAGAACTTACCTTACTATGGAGAACTGATTCAAGATTGGAAGATAACTAATCTAGATTATAATTCCTGTTTTGGTGGCAATGCTTTTCTTTTCTTAGATCCTCCATATGATATAAAAGATTTCTTGTATGGTGGTAAAGGTGGAACAATGCACAAAGGTTTTGATCATAGACAGTTTGCATATAATTGTGCAGAGACAACTAATGATTGGATGATTACATACAACATCAATGAAAACATTGAAGAACTATTCAAAAGTTATAATATAGAAAAATATTCTATTACATATGGAATGCAACACAGAGAAGATAATACTAGAAAGAAAGAACTTTTAATTACTAACTATAGTGTAACGTCACCACTGGAGGAACTATTCATTGATTGAGGTTATTGAAGATTTTTTTCCAAGACGTTTAATAAAGGAAGCATATTACTATCTTGACTCTTACAATGGATGGCATCATCTTGCAGATTCTCCAGAGGATGCACACGCATATACTTTAGGTAGATCATTTGATCCTCCAGAGTTTGAACCACTAGCACATAAGTTTCTAGAAATTTTAGATGTGCCAGTCAAAAAATGTTTGTATAATTGTTTTAGACACTCTGATTGTCCTAAACCTCACGTTGATTCTCAAGTACCACAAGGTATAACATATTTAATATATGTAAATCCTGATTGGAATATCGGTATGGGAGGTGAAACAATCTTTATAAATGAAGAAACTGATACTATACTAAAGTCAGTATCACCTAAAGAAGGTAGAATGATTAAGTTTCAATCTATCATTCCACATCTAGGCAGACCTCCTGTAAGGGATGCACATCCAAGACGATATAGTCTAGTCTTTCAAACACACCCAACAGATTCCTTTTCTCTCGGAGATATATTATGAGCAAACGTGACGACTATCCTTTAAAGGATTACTTAAACAGTATCAATCATACTAAAGAAAACATATTAGAACGCGAAGGTGACTGGGAAAAGAACTATCCTCCATTCATTGTAAACAAATGTCTTAGCGGATTTATAGACACAGTTCTATACGCTAATGAGATGAATGCACAGTTTAATTTAGATAAGGATCTACAATATTCCTTTTATCTAAATAGCCTTAGGAAGAAACGACGTTTCTCACCTTGGGAAAGGAAAGAGAAGATAAAAGATTTTGAACTCGTGAAGAGTTTCTTTAAATACTCTGATGAAAAGACCAAGGATGCGTTGAGGATTCTAACCAAGGATCAAATTGATTTGATTAAACTTAAAATGAATACAGGAGGCAGACAATGAGCGACGAGAATGTCGAAATTTCTTGGAGTCCTGAGCAAATGGTGGAGGTGACTTTACGTCAACCTGATGATTTCCTCAAGGTAAGAGAAACACTAACAAGAATTGGAGTTGCTTCTCGCAAAGAGAAAAAACTTTTTCAGTCTTGCCACATCTTACATAAGAAGGGTAAGTATTACATAGTTCACTTTAAAGAACTATTTGCACTTGATGGTAAGCACTCTAATCTAACAAATAACGATGTACAACGTAGGAATCGTATTACAAAGTTACTGTCTGATTGGGGTTTAGTAGTAATGGTAGATGAAAGTAGAGTCGAAGATATAGCACCTTTAAATCAAATCAAAGTAATTTCTTTTAGAGATAAGAAGGAGTGGATCTTAGAATCTAAATATAACATTGGTAAAAAGAAAACAACAGAGGAAACTTAATGTACGAAACGGATGAATTGGGAGATGCGGTAAGAGAATTTGCTAAGAGGATTGAATTTGTATGTGCAGCAGAGATGGGTGGAAAGTTAACACAGGAAAAAGCATATGAAAGAATAAAAACTGAGTGGAAGTATCTTAAGAAATCTAGAAAATTTTTGCAGTCTAAATAGGGTTAGTAACCCCACAGTATAATGGCAGAAGCAGTTAAAAAAGAAGAACCTAAAAAGAAAGGTCTCCTCGGTAAACTGAAAGAAGCGACAGAAGATAAGGAAGAACAACTCGCTATTCTTAGTACATTTGTTCGTCTTGGAATTTTGGTTTGGGCAGGTGGAATATTAACATTAGCGTATGTTGAGTTGCCATCAGCACTTAAAATTCCTAAACAAGATATGGATCCAACTTTCATAGCTTCGGTCTTCACAGGAGTTTTAGCGACCTTTGGTGTCTCCGCAGGAGGTAAGAAAAAGAATGGTGACGCATCTGCTGCACCACAGATTACCAAGAAAGATATGGAGTTCTTGATTGAGAAAGCATCAAACGTTGCTCCAGGTCAGACTATAAGAATAGAGTCACCTGCATTTAAAATAGTTGGGGATGATAAGAAATGAAATGGTTTAGTCTAGGTCTAGGTGCCTTATTGGGTGTATCCCATATAGGGATGATTGGTATGATAGCATCTAGGAAAACTTATCCTGTCATACATCCACCTGTTGTAACTCCTTATACATCATACGTTGTATCCGCAGATAAAAATGGATACAAGATGAGTTACGTTGGAAATGATCCAAAGACAATGTATAAGACATCTAAGATCAATGAGAAAGGTGGTTTCTTAGGATTAGCGAATGAGACTAAAGAGATAGTAGAAGAATATACAATGGACGGAGATGTACATATACAAAAATTTCAACAAGGTCAAACAGACCCTGTTGCCAGTAACAAAAGCGAAGCGTGTATCGAAGCGGTCGGTGCTGCAAAAGGAACTGGAAGACTTGTAGGCACTAGCGTTGGTGCATCTGCTGCTCCTGCTCTTAGTGGCATTCCCTTTATTGGTTGGGTTGCAGCAGGTTGGGTAGCGATGTTCGGTGGCGAACAAGGTGCAAACATTGGTGGCAATATGGCAGAGGACCTAAATAAAAATTGTTAGGAAAAAATTATGTGGAAATTTTTTGAATGGGCGTGGAGTCTAGATTGGGGTGAAGGTTTTGCTTTACTCGCAGTTCTATTTGTATTTTACTATGGTAAGAAATGGATAGACAATAAGTTTGGTTCTATCAACCAGAAGCAATCAAAACAACTCAAGAGAATAATTAGAGAAGCAATCGATGAGTCAGAGTTAATCAAATGATATTCTGGATTGGTTTTTTTATAATGTTCTTCAACGAAGGATTCGTGATGATGCGTCACGTGTCACCGTGGTTCGCAAAACAAAGAGAAAGAGTCATTAACAAATTGGGAGACAAACTGTGGTATCGTCTTCACGGTACGTTAGATTATACTTGGATCGGACTTGTAACACTTGGTCTGATAGTAAATTCTAATAGACTGATACACATATCAGCACTAGCAATTTTTTGGATTGGTTCTTTCGTAGTATTTTATTTACCGAGATGGAAAAGAAAAAGACGTTATTTAAATTTGAAAAACAATTTGGGAAAGGAGTAGATCCTTGGTATGCCAAGATGGAAAGATGGGCAAAGAAACAAAGGTTTCCTATCAATCATCTTTTACTAGGTCTTGTAGCATATCTTAAAGAAGAATGGATAGAGCAGAAGATAGAGAACACAATGGAAGACGTGGATAAACAGGTAGAACAGATTAAAGAAGACTGGGATGCTGAAGAACGTGAACAGTTTGGAGTGATAAATAGTTCACCTTCTGAAGTGAAGGGTTTAAACAACTTTGAAATTAATTACAATGCAAAAGATCATTAATGTACTCGCTATTTCGTCTTTCGTTATATCTGGTGCCGTTGTCGGTACTGGGATATACGTTTTTGTCAACAAGGCATCAATCATTGATGGAATTAAATCTAAGGTTATGGAATCTGTTACAGGGTCTCTTCCAAACGTAATGGATCAAGCACTTCCTGACGTAACAGGATCTGTAATGCCTCAAGCACCTAAAGGATTACTTCCATAATGCCACCAGAGATTCCTAATATTATTATTAATGATCTCTTTGTACCTAACCCTTCTACAACTCCAACACCTTCTTGGATGACAGTCCCTGCGTGGCAGTTGTCTCCACAGGTCCCTGTAACAATAGAACTAGGAACACCTGTTGTAAACATTCCAGGTTGTGTTAAGGCACACGAACTCAGTAAAAATAATAAAAATATAAAAGAAGATGATCCTGATGGTACTCTCACATATTGTGATGCAGGAATGCCATCCTTTGAAACTATAGATTATAGAGAAGAGGATCTAGTATTTGAACAGGAGACTGTAGTTCCAGATGTAGTAGCACCTCCAGAACTAGAAACCCCAGAAGTAACACCGCCAGAAATACCTCCTACAGAAAAGGAGATAGAATGTCCTGCACCTAATCAACCTAGAGTAGGTGATCTAACTCAGAAAGGTGATGAGAAAGTTATAGGTCACGAAGTTCAAAACAATATCTGTGTGGTATTATATGAACCTACTAATGCAGTTGAAAAATTTTTACCGTCTACAAATCAAGCATCAGTAACAGCAGCGATTGCTGTAGTTGCAACCGCATCAGCAGCAGCAACACCTTTACTTCTAAGAGTTATAAAACCACTCATTAAAAAAGCAACCACTACTATACAAAAAAAGTTAGGTAAGAAACCTACCAAACTAACTCGTAATGATGTGATTGCTAATGAGTATAGGGCAAAGAAAGGTTTGCCCCCATTTAAAACTAAGGATTACCGATAGATATATCTTTCAACAGTTCAGCATTATTGCTTGGTATTGAATGCTTGTGGTTTGGAAGAACTCCAGGAGGATTCAATAGAACCACGTCAGCACATACACCATAGTAAGGTGAATTTTTATGGAACATTATTCCTGCCTTCATTAATTCACCACAATTTTTAAGTCTCGCGATCTCAAAGTCTAATCGCTTATTGGCAGTGAGTTGTTGTTGATATGCAACTTGTGTGACTGCTGCTGTCTTACATAACTCTTGTAGTTTCTTATCTAATGGTTTAGACCACGTTGCACTAAAACCTATTGATAGAGAATGATTATCTTTCTGACCTGTTCTTACTGGAACTTCATATAATACAACACCTGGATTGTCTGGTGCACCATCTCCTGTAACAGCACCAGTTGCATCTGTAGTACCAGTCAAGTCACGCATATCATACACTTGGTCATACCATAGAGGTTCGTAGGGACGCTGTATAGATGTACTCCCTGTGACATATGGTGTGAAGTTTAACGTTGGACCTTGACACTGTATGCCATTTCCATAAGTATTAGTTATATATGGACCCTGTAAAACCTGTATAGCTTGATTGGTCACTGAACCACTGGAATTCGCGATTGGCGATGCTGTTGCTGACACACCACCAACGGTCTCTGCACGCATAGGTAGAGCGTTAGCAGTGAGAACTGTTGCTATTATTGTTGAAATATACTTTGCGTATCTGTGACCGATTGTATTGTTGTTTCTCTTTGTATTATTGTGTGATTCGTTAATCCTGGGGATTTGTACGTCTCCGTGAACTGGAACGCTGCTCCTGGGGTTGTTATCGTGTAGTTTGGTTTGTTTGAATGGTCTAGATTTTGCCATTGCGAAGTCACTCCATTAATAGTATTAGATGAACCAGTCGCTGTGCCTGGTGATAAGGTTGTCCCATCGTGAGAAATGTTAGTCCCACTTATAGAATACTGCCAACCTGTCGCATAATCCATCGAATTTATGGTCTCCACCACCGTAGAAGTCGTTTCCGTGTGGCTAGACATCGATCCTTGAGAAAAATTTGGCACCACAGGCACTGCTATGACTGGGGTTACGCCCAAAGTCATCGTCGCAATGCCACATATGTACCATACACGTTTCATATTATATAGGTATTAATGATTAATACTTAATTCAACCGTAAATTGACCAGTTGCCTGAGTACCTGCTCCTCCACCAGTTAGTGTCATTGTTGAGGAAGAATCGATTGTACCTGCTAATGTACCTGCGGTTCCTGCTGCTGTAGATACCTGATTACCATATGGTGACACAGCACCTGTTGTAACACTGCTTGCTAGAGCATCGCCTTCGGTAAATGACTGAGATAGCGAGAAACTTTCCCCTGCAACTGCCTGGGTCGCTGTAATCGCAGGTACCGCACCAACGCCTGATGAGACTGTCAAAGCACCAATACCATTGGTTATAGCATCGCTACCTGTACCGTATGTTGTACCTATGTTATTTCCTGAGATACTGTATGTAGTACCAATACGATTAACCTGTGTTGCTGCTGCGTTAACATTTAATTGTACACTGCTAGTCATTTTATGTGTCAAATCTGCCCTTGCAGATAATGGAGCACCCACTAATCCCATAATTATAACGAACGCTAGTTTCTTCATTGCCTTTGAAAATAGAGACTATACTGGCTATATTTATAAATAAAATTCTTTCGTAACACCCGTACAATTACCTATGGTTAACCTCCCTAGTCGTAGCAATACATATAGTGTTAAATAGTGTTGTCGCCTTACAGGGACACTATTCACACTCGCTTAAAAAGGAGAACTATTATGAGTACGCTATCTAGGTACACAGCAAATGATCTTGACTTTCTAATGGATGCTATAGAGAAAACAAGCATCGGATTAGGACCAACTCTCAAGAGATTGGATGTCACAAACGGAACTAACAGATCTTATCCACCATATAACATTATCAAAAACTCAGAAGATAACTGGGAGATTGAGATGGCACTTGCAGGATGGGACAGTGATGACATAGAAGTATCTACAGAACAAAACGTTCTAACTATTGCATCTAAGAAACAACTAACAGGTAAAGAGGAAGTTGAACCACGTAAACATTTACACCGTGGACTAGCATCTAGAGAATTTAAACAGACTTTTAACCTTGCTGATGACGTAGAGATTGGAGAAGTTCAATACAAGAACGGTCTTCTATCAATAGATTTGAGGAAAATTGTACCAGAACATCAGAAGAAAAAGGTCTTCGATATATCCTAAATTACAAACACTTGACATTAAGAAGGTATTAAGATATACTATATAATATGCTAAACAAAGGACTCGAAAGATCGTAACCCTGCGTCGAATGCAAAAGTCTTGTCGAAAGATTTTCCATCCGCAGGATTTTTCTTGCGAGAAATTAAAAACAAAA
>TARA_B100001778_G_scaffold135315_1_pt1 | contig 23846 bp, 30 predicted proteins | sample TARA_B100001778 | Tara Oceans TARA_B100001778 (sample SAMEA2623826) | marine metagenome | biome: marine biome (ENVO:00000447); feature: deep chlorophyll maximum layer (ENVO:xxxxxxxx); material: "saline water (ENVO:00002010), including plankton (ENVO:xxxxxxxx)" | depth 40 m
GATATTTATACCTTTTTTCTTTATTTCATTTGAAGAACAAGAAATGATAGTATTACCCTTTGTATCATCAATAATTTGAGAATAAATTGATTTATTACTCTTATACAAAGATACTCTGGGTCTAATATCAGATCCATTTATCTTTTTTCTGATACTAAATTTAATTTTATTTCTTCTTTGATTTTTATTTAAACCCATATTTACATTATTAACTTGTAGTTGCTGCAGCAGCTTTTCCAACTTTTCTAATTACATGTTCTCCAACTAATTTAATACCTTTTCCTTTGTATGGTTCAACCGGTCTTAATGATTTAATTTTAGCAGCAATTTGACCAACAAGTTGTTTATCAATTCCAACAAGTTTAATTAGTGGTGGGCTACCTTTAACCGATTCAACATTTACTTTTATCTCATTTGGAATTTCAAAATATATTGAATGAGAGAATCCAAGGCTAAGATTAAGAACGTTTCCTTGTAATGAAACTTTATATCCTACTCCTACCAGCTCTAGAGACAATTCATAGCCCTCAGAAACACCTATAACACAATTGTTAATCAATGACCTGTAAAGTCCATGAAGAGACTTATGTCTTTTTTGCTCTGAAGGTCTTGAAATTAATAACATATTATCATTTTCCTTTATCGAAAAATCAGGATCAAAATCCTGAACAATCTCACCTTTTGGTCCTTTTATAATTATAGAAGATTTATTAATTATAACAGAAACTCCATCAGGTAATAAAATGGGATTTAATCCTACTCTAGACATAATAATTTACTTTAATAAACATAACATAAAACTTCACCACCAATATTTAATTTTTTAGCTTCTTTATCTGTAATAACTCCTTTAGAAGTTGACATTATTGCAATTCCTAATCCATTAATTACTCTAGGAAGGGTATTAGAGTCAACATATTTTCTTAAACCAGGTCTACTTATTCTTTTTAGGCTGACAATAGCTGAATCTTTAGTTTTCGAATTATATTTTAAGGCAATTTTTATTTTGCCTTGATATTTATCTTCTTCAAACTTATAATTCAATATAAAACCCTTATCAAATAACACCTTTGTCATTTCTTTTTTAATATTTGAAGAAGGAATTTCTACAATTCTCTGATTTGCTTTTATAGCATTCCTTATTCTTGTCAAATAATCAGCGATTGGATCGGTCATAACTTATATTAATAATTTAAAAAACTTGCAATTTTAATTAATTTTAATCTCATAATAAAATTTACCAACTAGCTTTAGTAATCCCAGGTATTTTTCCTTCAGAAGCTAACTTTCTGAATTCTAATCTAGAAATGCCAAATTTTCTCATGTAACCTCTAGGTCTACCTGATAAATTACATCTATTATGTAATCTAACACTAGAAGAATTCCTAGGTAATTTATCAAGACCTTCCCAGTCACCTTTAGCTTTTAAATCTGCCCTTTTATCAGCATACTTTTTTACTAACTTTTTTCTTTTAATTTCTCTTACTTTTACTCCATTTTTTGCCATAACAGTTAATTATTTAAAACAAAAGGCATACCAAAAGCCTTTAATAATTCAAATCCCTCCAAATCATTAGAAGAATTAGTTACAATTGTTATATTCATACCTGATATTCTATTGACCTTGTCAATAGAGATTTCAGGAAAAATAATTTGTTCTTTTATACCAAGTGTATAATTTCCATTACCATCAAACCCTTTTTGATTTAAGCCTCTAAAATCTCTAACTCTTGGAAGAGCAACAGATATTAATCTATCTAAAAACTCATACATTATATTGTTTCTTAATGTAACCTTTGAACCAATAGGCATTCCCTCTCTTAATTTAAAATTTGAAATTGATGATTTTGCATACGTAGAAACAGCTTTTTGTCCAGTTATTTGAGAAAGCTCATCAACACTCAATTGTATTAATTTTTTATCATTCACAGCAGCACCTAATCCTTGATTAATACTTATTTTTTTTATTTTTGGAACCTGCATAACTGAATTAAAGTCAAAATGTTTCTTCAGCTCAGGAACAATTTCTTTTAAATACTTTTCTTTTAGTCGAGGTAACTGCATTATTTTAAAATTTTATTAGTTTTTTTAGAAAATCTAAAAAGTTTACCATCTTTATTAACTTTTCTATAAGTTCTAGTTGGTTCACCATTTGAAGGATCAACTAGCATTAAATTACTTAAATGAATAGAAGATTCTTTCTTTTCAATTTTACCTTTAGGATTATCAGCGGAAGGTTTAATATGTTTTGAAACTAAATTTATACCCTCAACTAGAGCTCTGTTTTTAAAAGGAAATATGGACAAAACTTTAGCAGTTTTTCCTTTATCGTTTCCAGATATAACTTTTACTGTATCTCCTTTTTTTATATGTAACTTCATAATAATTAATACTTTATAAAACCTCAGGGGCTAGTGAAACAATTTTCATAAATTTTTTTTGTCTTAATTCTCTAGCAACCGGTCCAAAAACTCTTGTTCCTCTAGGCTCATCATTTTCATTTAATAATATTGCTGCATTATCTTCGAATCTTATATATGATCCATCTTTTCTCTTTATCTCTTTCTTAGTTCTAACAACAACAGCATTTGATACACTACCTTTTTTTACATTACCATTAGGTAAGGCGTTTTTAATTGTAACCACAATCTTATCTCCCAATGATGCATATCTTTTTTTGGTTCCACCCAAAACTCTAATACATAAAACCTCTTTAGCACCACTATTATCAGCAATTTTCAATCTACTTTCTTGTTGAATCATATTTATTTAGCTTTTTCAATTAAATCTACAAATATCCATCTCTTTCTCTTACTCAAAGGTCTTGTTTCCATAACCCTAACTTTATCACCAACCTTACATTCATTTTTTTCATCATGAGCTAGAATTTTTGTTGATCTTGACATGTATTTACCATAAATAGGATGCTTTACCTTTCTCTCTAATACTACAGAGATAGTTTTATGCATACTATCACTGAAAACAATTCCTTCTCTTTCTTTTCTTAAATTTCTATTCATTTTTATTTTTTAATATTTTTTTTATAATTAATCTCTGTCATAATTTTAGCAATCAATTTTCTAGACTTGCAGATTTTAGATGGATTTTCAATAGGAGTAACTGAGTGTGAAAACTTTAATTTACTTAAATTTTCTTTTTCATCTAATAACTTATTTTGTAAGTCATTTAAATTTAAAGCTCTTATTTCTGAATTATTCATTTTTTATTCAAAGTAATCTTTTCTAACAACAAATTTTGTTTTAATAGGCAATTTTTGAGCAGCTAATCTAAGTGCTTCTTTTGCCATTTCTGTTTTAACCCCACCAGCTTCAAACATTATAGTCCCTGGTTTTACAACTGCTACCCAATATTCTGGAGCACCTTTTCCTTTCCCCATTCTTACTTCAGCAGGTTTTTTAGTAACTGGTTTATCAGGAAAAATTCTAATCCAAACTTGACCTTCTCTTTTCATTTCTCTAGTCATAGCTATTCTTGCTGCTTCAATTTGTCTAGAAGTAATCCAAGCAGGCTCTAATGATTTAAGACCAAAAGAACCAAAATTGATAGTATATCCCCTTTGAGCTATACCCTTAACTCTTCCTTTTTGTTTTTTTCTAAACTTTGTTCTTTTAGGTTGTAACATTATTTATTTATTTAAAATTTTTTTTTTTATTCTCTAAATTCAAAGTAACATCTCTTTTACCAATAATTTCTCCTTTAAAAATCCAAACTTTTATGCCTATTTTTCCATATATTGTATTTGATTCAGAAAAAGCATAATCAATATCAGCCCTAATGGTATGCAGAGGTATTCTTCCCTCCTTATATTGTTCTGATCTAGCCATTTCTGCTCCACCAATTCTACCAGAAACCTTGATTTTTATTCCTTCAGCTCCTACTCTCATAGCTCCTGCAAGTGCTTGCTTCATAGCTCTCTTATGAGATATTCTAGCTCTAAGTTGTTGTGCAATAGAATCTGCAATTAATTTAGCATTAATTTCAGGTCTTTTTACTTCAAAAATATTAATTTGAATATCTTTTTTAGTTAATTTTTTAACTTCTTCTTTTAGTTTTTCAACTTCAGAACCTCCTTTTCCAATAATAATACCTGGTCTTGCAGTATGAATTGTAATATCTATTGTCTTAAGGCTTCTTTCAATAAATATTTTTGCAATTCCAGCCTTTGGAAGTCTAGCAAAAAGATATTTTCTTATTTCATGATCTTCTCTTAAATTAAAAGAAAAATCTTTCCCGCCATACCAGTTAGAATCCCAACCTTTTATAAAACCTAATCTTACACTTATTGGATTAATTTTTTGTCCCATCTTCTTTTTTATTTATTTTTTTCAAGTTATCTAAAATAAGAGTTACATGATTAGATCTTTTTCTAATTCTATGAGCTCTACCCTGCGGAGCTGTTCTAAGTCTTTTTATCATTCTTCCACCATCAACATAAATATTTTTTATATATAAATCTGAATCTTCTATTTTACTATCTTTATTCTTCTCCTGCCAATTCGAAACAGCTGATAATAATAACTTTTCAATTTTTCTAGAAGAATATTTAGAATCAAATTTAAGTTGATTCAAAGCGCTATTTACCCTTTTACCTCTAATTAAATCAGCAATTAATCTCATCTTTCTTGGTGAGGTTGGAACATTTTTTAATTTAGCAATTGCCTCCATATTTATTTAATTTTTTTACTTGAATGACTTTTAAAATTTCTAGTTGGAGAAAATTCACCCAATTTATGTCCAACCATATTTTCAGTTATAAAAACAGGAATAAATTTTTTACCATTATGAACAGCAAATGTATGGCCAACAAAATCTGGAGATATCATTGATCTTCTAGACCATGTTTTTATCACTTTTTTATTTCCAGATTCATTCATAATATCAAGTTTTTTTCTTAACCTAAAATCAATATATGGGCCTTTTTTTAAAGATCTAGTCATTTTATATTACTTTCTTTTATTAACAATAAATTTATTCGAATATTTATTTTTCTTTCTAGTTTTAAGGCCTTTACTATATAATCCTTTTCTAGATCTAGGATGACCACCTGAAGCTTTTCCTTCTCCTCCGCCCATAGGGTGATCAACAGGATTCATTGCAACGCCTCTAACTCTAGGCCTTCTTCCTAACCATCTGTTTCTCCCAGCTTTGCCCAAAACAACATTCATATGCTTCTGATTAGAAACTGAACCCATAGTGGCCATACAAGTGAGCAAAACTAGTCTCATTTCCCCAGATGGAAGTTTTAAAGTAGCATATTTATCTTCTTTAGCTAAAAGTTGAGCATAAGTGCCGGCACTTCTGACTATTGATCCTCCATTCCCTGGAACAAGTTCAATATTATGAATTATTGAACCTAAAGGAATCTTTGACAACGGCAAACTATTACCAATTTCTGGAGAAGAATCTGGTCCACTTATTATTTCTTGACCAACTTTTATTCCTTTTGGGGCAAGAATATAACTTTTCTCTCCATCAATATAATGGATTAAAGCTATATGAGAAGATCTAGATGGATCATATTCAATTGATTTTACTTTTGCAGTAATACCAAATTTTTTTCTTTTGAAGTCAATTATTCTATATTTTCTTTTGTGTCCACCTCCAATATTCCTAACAGTCATCTTACCTTTATTATTTCTTCCACCAGACCTATTAGAAGTTACTAATAATGATTTTTCAGGCTTTGAAGTTGTAATCTCATCGAATGACTGAGGAACTCTAAATCTTAATCCTGGTGTTACTGGTTTTATTTTTTTTAGTTTCATTAGTTTTTAAAAATTAGACTTGGGAATAAAAATCTATAAACTCTCCATCAGATAATTTAACAATAGCTTTTTTATAAGATGGTTTTCTACCACTAATAATACCTCTTTTAGTAAATCTAGATTTTAATTTACCTAAAATATTAATAGTATTTACACTCTTTACTGATACTTTATATGCTTTCTCAACAGCCTTTTTAATATCTATTTTATTTGCATCCTTTTTAACAATAAAAGTAAATACACCTTTTTCATTAAATGAAGAAGCTTTTTCAGTCAATAAAGGTTTTATAAGTGTTGTGTTCATATTGCTAATTCAAAATAGATTTTAATTTATCAATAGAGTTTTCAGTTAAAATTAAATTATCTGATTTTATTATATCATAAGTTGATATATCAGCAATGTTTTTAACAGAAGAATTATTGACATTTCTAGATGAAAGCAATAAGTTTTCATCATTTTCACCAATAAAAAACAAACTTCTTTTTTTGTCAACAGAAAGATCATTTAAAATAGAAATAAATTTCTTTGTTTTTATTTCATCAAATTTGAAGTTTTCCAAAATAGTTAACGATTTTTCATTAACCTTATATGAGAGAGCAGACTTTCTAGCAAGGGTTTTCAACTTTTTATTAACTTTAGATTTATAATCTCTTGGCTTTGGACCAAATATTTGTCCACCACCCTTGAATAGTGGAGATTTTATACTCCCTGCTCTTGCTGTTCCAGTACCTTTTTGTTTTTTTATTTTCTTAGTTGAACCTACAACTTCTCCTCTTTCTTTAACTTTACTGGTTCCCTGTCTTTGATTAGCACGATGATTTTTTATGTCTAAATAAATAGCATGATCATTTGGTTTTATACTAAAAATTGTATCTGGAATAGTTATTTCATTTCCAGAGTTTTTACCATTTATTTTCTTTAATTTGATTTTCATAACTTATTTTTCTAAAATAACATAAGAGTTTCTATAACCAGGAACAGATCCTGAAACATAAACTAAATTTTCATCATCATTTATTTTTAATATTTTAAGGTTTTGTTGTTTAATGCTTTTTCCACCCATTCTTCCAGCCATTCTCATACCCTTGAATACCCTTGATGGCGTTGAACCTGCACCAATTGATCCAGGTGCTCTTAAACGATTATGTTGACCATGAGTACTTTCACCAACACCACTAAAATTATGTCTTTTGACAACACCCTGAAAACCTTTACCTTTAGAGATTGATTTGACATCTAAAAAGTCATTTTCGCGAAAAACATCATTTAATTTTAACTCCATTCCAAGCTTTAATAGTTTAAGTTCTTTATTTCTAAAATTTTTAAATTCAACTATTTTTTTCTTTGGTTCTGAATTTGATTTTTTAAAGTGACCAGATGTTGACATATTAATCTTTTTTTTACTTAAATCATCATAGGATAACTGGATAGCATCATAACCATCTTTACTCTGATCTTTAATTTGAGTTATAGTGCATGGACCAGCCTCAATAACTGTACAAGGCCTAATTCTACCCATATCATCAAAAAGACTAGTCATTCCTATTTTTTTACCAATTAATCCAGACATTTTTATTTTATTAGTTTATAAAATCACGTAAAATGTGTGCAAAGATAACCATTTCATCTTTTTGTTCAAAGATTAAAATATATTTTTATCAGCTAAATTTTATCCGAAAAAAATGTAGAATTATACCCTGATTTCAATATCAACCCCATTTGGCAATTCTAACTTCATCAAAGCATCAACAGTCTTACTATTATTAGAGTATATATCAAGCAGTCTCTTATATGTACACAATTTAAACTGTTCTCTAGACGTTTTATTTACGTGAGGTGAACGTAAAACTGTAAAAATTTCCCTTCTAGTAGGAAGGGGAATTGGGCCACTAATTACGGCGCCCGTAGTTTTTACAGCTTTTACAATCTTATCTGAACTTTTATCTACCAGATTATGATCAAAAGACTTTAATTTTATTCTAATTTTTTGTCCCATTAAAATTAAGCGTTTACTTTAGTAATAATTTCATCTGCAATATTTTTTGGTACTTTCTCATAATGAGAAAAGGTCAAGGACGCAGAAGCTCTCCCTGAACTAATCGTTCTTAAATCTGTCACATATCCAAATAATTCTGATAAGGGAACATCTGCTTTGATTATTTGAGCATTACCTTTCATGTCCATACCTTTCATAATACCTCTTCTTTTATTAAGGTCTCCTGTAACAGGACCTGTAAATTCATCAGGAGAAACTACTTCAACAGACATTACAGGCTCCAACAATGATGGTTGTGCTTTTTTTGTAGACTGCCTAAAAGCAATCCCAGCAGCTAACTCAAATGATAATGAATCTGAATCAACATCATGAAAAGATCCATCATATAATCTAACTTTCATATTCTCAATTGGATAACCAGCTAAAGGACCATTTTCCATAGAATTTTTAAAACCTTTTTCTACAGCTGGTATAAATTCTCTAGGTATTTTACCCCCTACAATTTCATTTACAAATTGAAGTCCTTCTTCATTATAAGATTCATCTTTAGGGCCAATCTCAAAAACTATATCAGCAAATTTACCTCTACCTCCAGATTGTTTTTTATATACTTCTTGATGTTTTATAGTATTATTAAGTGATTCTTTATAGGCTACCTGTGGTGCTCCTTGATTTATTTCAACTTTAAATTCTCTTTTTAATCTATCGATAATTATTTCAAGATGTAATTCCCCCATCCCCTTTAGTACAGTTTGACCAGTTTCTTGATCTGATTCTACAACTAAAGTAGGGTCTTCCTCAATTAATTTAGAAACAGCCATGCCAAGCTTATCAACATCAGCCTGTTGTTTTGGCTCAATAGCATATCCTATAACAGGATCTGGAAAGGACATGGACTCTAAAATAATTTTACTTTTTTCGTTACTTAAAGTATCTCCAGTTTTTATGTCTTTGAAACCAACACCGGCACAAATATCTCCGGCTTCTACTTTTTCGATAGGATTTTGCTTATTTGAATGCATTTGCATTAATCTAGAAATTCTCTCTCTTTTTTGATTTCTATTATTAAAAACATATGATCCAGCATCTAATTTACCTGAATATACTCTAAAAAAACATAGCCTACCTACAAAAGGATCTGTCGCAATTTTAAAAGCTAATGCAGAAAAAGGCTCATCATTTTGTGGTTTTCTAACTTCTAAATTATCGTTATCAGGATTTTTACCTTCTATTGGAGGTAAATCTAAAGGTGATGGTAAATAAGAACAAACTGAATCAAGTAATGCTTGAACACCTTTGTTTTTAAATGCAGAACCACATAAGACAGGTGAAAAAGACATATCAATTACTGCTTTTCTAATTGCGGTCATCATTTCTTCTTTTGTAATTGAATCAGGATCATCAAAAAACTTTTCTAATAAATTATCATCATACTCAGCAACACTTTCCACCAATTTTTGTCTCCATTCATCAACAACATCATTTAATTCTTCAGGAACATCAATGACTTTATAGGTCATTCCCATATCATCTTCATTCCAAACTATCGCCTCTCTTGTTAATAAATCAACAACGCCCTTAAAATTTTCTTCAGAACCAATAGGAATTTGTAATGGAACGGGTTTAGCATTTAACTTTTCTTCAATTTCTTTTACGACATTCAAAAAATCAGCTCCGGCTCTATCCATTTTGTTAACAAAACAAATTCTTGGAACTTTATATTTATCAGCTTGTCTCCAGACTGTCTCAGATTGAGGTTCAACTCCTGAAACAGCACAAAATAAAGCTACAGCACCATCTAAAACTCTAAGTGATCTTTCTACCTCAACTGTAAAATCAACGTGGCCAGGGGTGTCAATAATATTGACTCTATAATCTTTTGTTTCAGGCAAAGTATTGCCTTGTTTAGTTGGGTATTTCCAAAAAGTAGTAGTGGCAGCAGAAGTTATGGTAATTCCTCTTTCTTGTTCCTGCTCCATCCAGTCCATTACAGCTGCCCCATCATGAACTTCTCCAATTTTATGACTTAGTCCAGTATAATACAAAATTCTTTCAGTTGTAGTTGTTTTTCCAGCATCAATGTGAGCCATTATCCCAATATTCCTTAAATAATTTAAATTCGAATTATTTGTCATATTTTTAATTTAAAATTTGAAATGAGAAAATGCTTTATTTGCTTCAGCCATTCTATGAGTATCATCTTTTTTCTTTACTGCAGCACCCTCTCCTTTTGATGCTGCTATTATTTCATTTGCTAATCTTTCCTTCATCGAATTCTCTTTTCTAAGCCTAGCATATTTGATTAACCATTTTTGACTCAAACTGATCTTTCTTGATGGTCTTACTTCAATAGGAACTTGAAAATTTGCTCCTCCAATTCTTCTACTTTTTACCTCAACAGACGGCATAACATTGCTTATAGCTTTTTTCCAAACTTCTATGCCTTTTTCTTTTGTTTTATTTTTAACAATTTCTAATGAATCATAAAAAATAGAATATGATATACTCTTTTTACCTTTTAACATTAAATTATTAACAAATTGAGTTACAAGAGAATCTTTATAAATAGGATCAGGTAAAAAATATCTTTTCTTAGGTTTTGATTTTCTCATTATAACTATTTTTTATCCTTTGGCTTTTTAGAACCATATTTTGATCTTCTTTGTAATCTATCATTGACACCAGCAGAATCTAAAGTTCCCCTGATAACGTGATACCTTACCCCAGGAAGATCCTTAACCCTACCACCTCTAATAAGAACTATAGAGTGTTCTTGTAAATTATGCCCTTCTCCTGGAATATAAGCATTAACCTCTTTGCCATTAGTTAACCTAACTCTAGCAACTTTCCTCATTGCAGAGTTTGGTTTTTTTGGAGTTGTAGTATAAACACGTGTACAAACACCTCTTTTTTGAGGACAGGAAGTCAACGCAGGAGATTTTGACTTAGAAGATAGTTTTTTTCTTCCTTTTCTTACAAGCTGTTGTATTGTTGGCATATTATAATTATATCTAAAATAGTTCGCAAAAATATAAATTAAGAGCTCTTAAACAAAATTTTTTTCATTAAATGAATTTATTGAGGATTAGAAGGATCTGAATCTATAGGAAACTTTGGTATTTCATCAAAATCTTTTATTCTACTATATTTTTTTTCGTATTTTGAAATATTATCTAAAAGAGCAGAAGAAAATTTTTTCGCATGCTCAGGAGTAATTATTATTCTAGACTTAACTTTTGCTTTTGGTACTCCTGGCATAAGCTGAATAAAATCCAAAACAAATTCACTACTTGAATGAGCAATCATAGCAAGGTTAGCATAAGTTCCTTCTGAAATACTGTCATTTAATTCTATATCTATTCTATTTGTCTTATTGTTCATATCTGTAATATTATCTGTAGTTTTTTACTTAGTAACATCAGATTTTTTTATGTTCTCGTCAGACTCTAAACCTTTATCTAATTCAGTAACATATTCACTATCTCTTTTTTCTTTATTATCTTCTAATAAGGAATTATACTCTCTTTCCTGATAAACAATCAAATCCTTATAATCTCTTGAACCTGTACCAGCTGGTATTAAATGGCCAACGATAACATTTTCTTTTAAACCTTTAAGGTTATCTACTTTTCCTCTAATAGAAGCCTCGCTGAGTACCTTAGTAGTTTCTTGGAATGATGCAGCGGAAATAAAACTTTCTGTTCCTAAAGATGCACGAGTTATGCCTTGTAAAGTTGGTTTAGAAACAGCAGCTTCAGCATCCCTAACTTTTACTAGGTTTTTATCATTTCTTCTTAAGAAAGAATTTTCATCCCTCAATTCTCGTTGAGAAATTAACTGTCCCTCAATAAATTTTTTAGAATCACCCATATCGGTAACTACTTTTTGTTCAAAAATTGCATCATTAATCTTCATAAAATAACTTTTATCAATTTTTTCATCTTGAAGTAAAGTTGTGTCTCCGGGATCTATAACAATAACTTTTTGCATCATCTGTCTAACAATAACCTCAATATGTTTATCATTTATCTTTACACCTTGTAACCTATAAACTTCTTGAATTTCATTAACTAAATAATCTTGAACTTTAGTTGGACCTTTAATCGATAATATATCCGCAGGAGTTATTGCACCATCAGAAAGAGGAGAGCCAGCTTTAACAAAATCATTATCTTGAACAAGTATGTGTTTTGATAATGAAACTAGATACTTCTTTTTGGTACCATCTTTAGCTTCAATAAAAATCTCTCTATTACCTCTTTTAATTCCCCCATAAGAAACAACTCCATCTATTTCACTAACTGTTGCAGGATTAGATGGGTTTCTAGCTTCAAATAATTCCGTAACTCTAGGTAATCCACCTGTTATATCCCTGGATTGACCAATCATTCTAGGGATTTTAACTAAGATTTGACCTGCCTTTACTTTATCTTTACTATTAACAGATAAATGAGCTCCAACGGGAACATTATAAGATTTTTCCCCTTCCTTCCCTATAACTTTTACAGTAGGATTTTTAGTTTTATCCTTACATTCAATAATAATTTTTTCCTTATGACCGGTTTGTTCATCAAATTCTTGTTTATAAGTTATACCCTCATCAATTGATTCAAATTCTATTTTACCATCAAATTCAGATATAATAAGAGCATTATACGGATCCCATTTGCATAAAAAATCATCTTTATTAACTTTTTGACCATCCTTAACACTAAGATGAGAACCATAAGGAATGTTATTTGAAATTAAAATATTTTTCTTTGAATCCAAAATTCTAATTTCACCTGTTCTTGCCATAACAATATTTACTAAATTATTATCATTATCTTTTGTTTTAACTGTTCTTATATTCTCAAATTCAATAACCCCATCAAACTTAGCTTTAATATTTGCATTAACAGCAATATTCGATGCAGTACCTCCAACATGAAAAGTTCTTAAAGTTAATTGTGTGCCAGGTTCACCTATTGATTGGGCAGCTATTACACCAACAGCTTCTCCTTTATTAACTAAACCTCCAGTTGCTAGATTTCTACCATAACATTTAGCACAAACACCTCTTCCAGTTTCACAAGTTAATACTGATCTGATTTCAACACCTTCAATGTTTGTATTTTCAATCTCTCTAGCGATTGATTCAGTAATTTCTTCACCAGATCCAACTAAAAGTTTTTTAGATATTGGATCATAAACATCATGTACAGATACTCTTCCCAATATCCTTTCAGACAATGGCTCAACAATATCTTCATTGTCTTTAAGAGAAGAAATATATACACCCCTTAAAGTACCACAATCTTCTTCATTAATAATAACATCTTGAGCAACATCAACTAATCTTCTTGTTAAATATCCAGCATCAGCAGTTTTTAATGCTGTATCAGCCAAGCCTTTTCTAGCCCCATGAGTTGAAATAAAATATTCAATCACATCGAGTCCTTCTTTAAAATTTGATAAAATTGGATTTTCAATGATTTCACCAACAGATCCAGCAAGGTTTTTTTGTGGTTTAGCCATTAAACCTCTCATACCTCCTAATTGCCTAATTTGTTCTCTGGATCCTCTAGCACCTGAATGCATCATCATATAAATTGGATTAAACCCTTGAGAGTTATCTTCTAATTCATTCATAAGACCAGATGTTAGTTTTGTATTTGCTCTTGTCCAAATATCAATTACTTGATTATACCTCTCATTATCAGTAATTAATCCCATATAGTAATTATTCCAAACTTCAGCAACTTCTTTTTTTGCTCCATCAACTAAAGTAGACTTTTCTTTTGGAATTTGTATATCACCCAATCCCATAGATAATCCACCTTCATATGCCATTCTAAAACCTAACTCCTTGATGTTATCTAAAAACTCTGAAGTTTTAGAAACTCCACAAATTTTGTAAACTTTTGAAATAATTTGTTGTAATTTTTTCTTGGTAAGAAGTTCATCCACATAACCAACTTCTTCAGGAATAAATTCATTAAATAAAACTCTTCCAGCAACAGTTTCAATATTTTTAGTAATAAATTCTCCATCATCAGACCTCAACTTAACTCTTAAGTTGATAATAGCATTAATTGATAACTTTTCCTGATTAAGAGCAATTTTAACTTCAGATATAGAAGAAAATCTTAATCCTTCTCCTTTTAAAGGGTATTCTTTACTATCTTTTCTACCCTTAGTAACATAATAAAGACCTAATACCATATCTTGAGAAGGGACAGTTATAGGTGCTCCATTAGCAGGGTTTATAATATTATTTGAACCCAACATTAAAATTGATGCTTCAACGATTGCTTCATGACCCAATGGAACATGAACGGCCATTTGATCACCATCAAAATCGGCGTTGAAGGCAGTACAAGATAAAGGATGCAACTCAATAGCTTTTCCTTCAATTAATTTAGGTTGAAAAGCCTGAATACCTAGCCTATGTAATGTAGGTGCTCTGTTCAATAAAATAGGATGTCCTTTAAGGACATTTTCAAGAATATCCCATATTACTGAGTCTTTAGAATCAACCAATTTTTTTGCAGACTTTACTGTTTTTACAATACCTCTTTCAATTAATTTTCTAATTATAAAAGGTTTAAAAAGTTCGGAGGCCATGTCTTTTGGTAAACCACACTCATGCATTTTTAATTTAGGACCAACTACAATTACAGATCTACCGGAATAATCAACTCTTTTACCCAAAAGATTTTGTCTGAATCTACCTTGTTTTCCTTTAAGCATATCCGTTAAGGATTTTAAAGATCTATTTCCTTCAGATCTTACAGCATTAATTCTTCTTGAATTATCAAACAAAGAATCAACAGCTTCCTGTAACATTCTTTTCTCATTTCTTAAAATGACTTCAGGAGCTTTAATTTGAATTAATCTTTTTAATCTATTATTTCTAATAATTACCCTTCTATATAAATCGTTTAAATCAGATGTAGCAAACCTACCTCCATCAAGAGGTACTAAAGGTCTTAATTCTGGTGGAATTACTGGAATCAATTTAATTATCATCCATTCAGGTCTATTTTCAATATTTAACTTTGATTCTCTAAAAGCTTCTACTACTCTTAACCTTTTTAATGCTTCAGCTTTTCTTTGTTGAGAAGTTTCTGTAGACGCCTTAGTTCTTAGTTCAACAGATAACTGATCCAAATCAGATTTTGATAAAAGATCTGATATAGCTTCTGCTCCCATTTTTGCAATAAACTTTTTAGGATCATCATTTGGTAATAAATTATTATCTTTTGGTAAAGTTTCTTCAATATTAAGGTATTCTTCCTCAGTTAAAAGATCACATGATTGAATTCCATCTTCCTCTTTAACGCCAGGTTGAACAACAACATATCTTTCATAATAAACAATTTGATTTAATTTTTTTGCGGGGATACCCAACATATAACCAATCTTATTAGGTAATGTTCTAAAATACCATATGTGAGCAACTGGAACAACCAAATCAATATGACCCATTCTTTCTCTTCTAACTTTTTTCTCGGTTACTTCAACACCACACCTATCACAAATAATACCCTTATATCTAATTCTTTTATATTTACCGCAATGACATTCCCAATCCTTTACAGGACCAAAAATTCTTTCACAAAACAATCCTCCCATTTCAGGTTTGAATGTTCTATAATTAACTGTTTCTGGAACTGTGACCTCCCCAAAAGAGCTTTCTAATATTGATTCAGGGGAAGCAAGACTAATTATAATCTTTGAGAAGTCTATTTGTTTTTTATTTTTATAATTTTTCATAAGATTCAAGTATAAATTTATTTCATTGTTATTTCTAATGATAATCCTCTTAGCTCATGTACCAAAACATTAAATGATTCCGGCACATTAGGTTTATGCATATTTTCACCTTTAACAATAGACTCATATGCACGAGCTCTACCAATAATATCATCAGATTTAATAGTTAAAATTTCCTGTAAAATATGTGAAGCACCAAAAGCTTCAAGAGCCCAAACTTCCATTTCACCGAATCTTTGGCCACCAAACTGTGCTTTACCTCCTAAAGGTTGTTGCGTAATCAATGAGTAAGGTCCTATAGACCTAGAATGCATTTTATCATCAACTAAATGCCCTAGTTTTAACATATAAATAACTCCAACGGTTACAGGTTGATCAAATTTTTTACCTGACATACCATCATACAAAAATGTTCTTCCAAATTCAGGCAAACCTGCTTCCTTAAGTTCTTTTCTCACCTCTTCAGTTGTTGCACCATCAAAGATTGGTGTCATATATTTTTTATTTAATTCTAAGCCAGCCCAACCTAAAGCTGTCTCATATAATTGACCTATATTCATTCTTGAAGGAACACCCAATGGATTTAATACTATGTCAACAGAGGAGCCATCCTCAAGAAAAGGCATGTCCTCTTCCCTAACAATTTTTGCAACAACACCTTTATTCCCATGTCTACCGGCCATTTTATCACCAACTTTTAACTTTCTTTTTTTTGCAACAAAAACTTTTGCCATCTGAACAATTCCAGGAGCTAATTCATCTCCAACTTCTAAAGAATATATTTCTCTTTTAAAAATGGAAATCAAATCATTCCTTTTAATAATATAGTTTTTTACAGCTTTAGCAACAAGATTATTAATTTTATCATCATCAGTCCAATTTTCTAAAACAATATCATTTAACAAACTAGACTCTTCTGGAACATTTAAACTACTTTTATCATAATAAATATTATCTGCTGGAAAAAGTTTCTCTGAAATGTTTTTTCTAGTAAAACTAGTGCCTTTTTTAATTACTAAATCACCATATTTATGATAAATGTCTTCAGATTTTTTAGATTTTAGCAAAATTTCAAACTTACCAATCAATTTATTTTTTAAATCATTTAAAGACTTGCTATAATTCTGCTTTAATTCATCTAATTCTTTTTTAATTAATTTTTTTGATTCTTTATCCTTTTTTTGCCTAGAAAATATTTTGCTACCTACCACAACTCCATTTAATGAAGGAGGTCCTTTTAATGAAGCATCTTTAACATCTCCAGCTTTATCGCCAAAAATTGCTCTCAATAACCTTTCTTCTGGAGTAGGGTCACTTTCTCCTTTGGGAGTTATTTTTCCAATAAGAATATCTCCTTCTATCACATTAGATCCCTCAACTACTATACCATTTTCATCTAAATTTTTTACTGCTTCGTCACTTACATTTGGTAATTCTGAAGTAAATTCTTCTTGTCCTCTTTTAGTATCTCTTACTTCTAATTTAAATTCTTCGATATGAAGAGAAGTAAAAATATCATCCTTAACGACTTTTTCAGAAATAACAATTGCATCTTCAAAATTATATCCCTGCCAAGGCATAAATGCTACTTTTAAATTTCTTCCTAAAGCTAGCTCGCCATTATCAGTAGCAAACCCTTGACATAAAACTTGACCCTTAGATACTTTATCGCCAATTTTAACTATTGGTGAAATATTTACGCATGTATCCTGGTTTGATCTTCTAAATTTTACCAAGTCATAAGTTTTTCTATTATCGTCATCATCAAAAGAGACAAGTTTTTGATCCTTATTTAAATCATAAACTATTTCTATTTTATGAGAATCCACATAAGTAACTGTACCTTTTCCCTCAGCAACAATTGTTGACCTTGAATCTCTAGCTACTCTAGATTCAATTCCAGTTCCAACTATTGGTGCCTCAGGTCTCATTAAAGGAACTGCTTGTCTCATCATATTTGAGCCCATTAAGGCTCTATTTGCATCATCATGTTCTAAAAAAGGAATCAAGGAAGCTGCAACAGAAACAATTTGATTAGGTGCTACATCCATATATTTAATTTCTTGACCTTTTACTAATGGAAAATCCCCCTCATATCTAGTCTTAACTAAATTATTTTTAAAATGCCCAGATTGTTTTAAATCAGCATTAGCTTGAGCTATATATGAATTATCTTCATCTTCAGCTGTCAAATAAAAAGCTTTACCAGACATATCAACTTTACCTTTATTAACTTTTCTGTAGGGAGTTTCAATAAAACCCATATTATTAACTTTAGCATGTACACATAAAGATGAAATGAGTCCTATATTTGGACCTTCTGGAGTTTCAATAGTACATAATCTTCCATAATGTGTATAATGAACATCTCTAACTTCAAAGCCAGCTCGTTCTCTCGACAATCCACCAGGACCTAAAGCAGACATTCTTCTTTTATGAGTTATTTCAGCTAATGGATTTGTTTGATCCATAAATTGAGATAATTGATTTGTTCCAAAAAATGAATTAATAACAGAGGTTAGAGTTCTAGCGTTAATTAAATCAACAGGTTTAAAATCTTCATTATCCCTAACATTCATTCTCTCTTTGATTGTCCTTGACATTCTAGCTAATCCCACACCAAATTGGGAATAAAGTTGTTCGCCAACAGTTCTAACTCTTCTATTACTTAAATGATCGATATCATCTACTACAGCTTTTGCATTTATTAATGTTATCAAATATTTAACAATTAGAATTATATCATTTTTTGATAAAACTCTAGTTTCAAAATCATCATTTATGCCTAATTTTTTGTTAATTCTATATCTGCCAACTTCACCCAAATCATATCTTTTATCACTAAAAAATAAATTTTGAATAATATCTCTTGCGGTTTCTTCATCAGGTGCTTCAGAGTTTCTTAATTGTCTATAAATTTCTTCTAAAGCTTCTTTTTCTGAGTTAGAGCTATCTTTTTTTAATGTATTAAATATTGTCATATACTCAGCGGTATTAACATCTTCCCTATGAAGAATTATTGAATTTGACTCAGAATCAATAATAGTTTGAATATCTTCCTTTTGTATTTCATGGTCTCTTTCTAGTATTACCTCATTTCTATCAACGGAAATTAATTCACCAGTATCCTCATCTACAAAATCCTCAATCCAAGTCTTTAAAACACGTGCAGCAAGTTTTCTACCAATAGTAGATTTTAAATTTGACTTTGAAACAGTTACCTCTTCTGATAAATTAAATATATCCAAGATATCTTTATCAGTACCATAACCAATAGCTCTTAATAATGTTGTGATTGGAAATTTCTTTTTTCGATCTATATAAGCATACATTATATTGTTTACGTCAGTCGCAAATTCAATCCAAGAACCTCTAAATGGAATAATTCTAGCTGAATACAAAGGTGTTCCATTTGTATGTTTACTTTGAGCAAAAAAGACTCCTGGAGATCTATGAAGTTGAGAAACAACAACTCTTTCAGCACCATTTATTACAAATGACCCTTTTAATGTCATATAAGGAATGTTTCCCAAAAAAACTTCTTGTTCAATTGTTTCAAAATCATCATTGTCTTCATCATTACATATCAACCTTAATTTTGCTTTAAGAGGCAATGAATAAGTTAATCCCCTATCAACACATTCATTAACATTATATTTCGGAGGATCAACTGTATAATCTACAAATTCCAAAATAAAATTATCTCTAGAATCAGAAATCGGAAAATTCTCCATAAAAACCTTATAAAGACCTTCATGAGTTCTATTTTCCGGAGCTGTTTCTAATTGGAAAAAATCTTTATATGACTGTAATTGAACATCTAGAAAATCCGGATAATCTAGTATTCTTTTAATTTTAGAAAAGTCAATTCTTTTTGAAGTATTATTCTTTTTCAATAGTATATATATTTAAACCTAATTAATTCAAAAAATATTAGTTCACAAAAAAAACAACTAAGCTATTATTTTAGCTCAACTTCTGCACCAGCCTCCTCTAATTGTTTCTTTGCTGTTTCTGCTTCATCTTTAGCAACACCTTCTTTAACTGCTTTTGGAGCAGCATCCACTAAGTCTTTAGCATCTTTCAACCCTAAACCAGAAATTTCTTTTACAAGTTTTACAATTGCTAATTTAGAAGCTCCAGCCGATTTTAATATTATATCAAAATTTGACTTTTCCTCAGTTACTTCAGAAGAGGCGGAACCTCCAGATGAGGATGCTGTTGAAACTACAGCTGCAGCTGCAGGTTCAATACCATGTTCATCTTTCAAAATATTTGCTAATTCATTCACATCTTTTACTGATAAATTAACAAGCTTTTCAGCTAACGATTTTATATCTGCCATTTTATTATAATTTTAGTTTTTAATTGTTTTTTTCTTCTAATTTTTTAATAACTCCAGAAAGTTTACTTTCTGCACTTTTTAAAGAGCTTATAATATTTTTGATTGGTGATTTTAATAACATAATTATATTACCAATCAACTCATTTTTGCTCTTTAACTTGCTTAAGGAATTTAAGTTTTCATCTCCTATATAAAATTCCAAATCAATAGAAGCTGCTTTTAACTTTAAATAATCTTCACCAGTAATTTTTCTAAAGTCTTTCAATATTTTAGCTGGTTCACTAGGGCTTACCTTAGAAAAAAGTATACCAGAAAATCCAGAAAGCACATCTTTATTAATCAATGGAGAAAAATCATTTTCATTATTTTCTAAAGCTTTTTTAATAAATGAGTTTTTAACAACTTTGTATTCAATATCTTTTTTAAAACATTTTTCTCTAAATTGATTCACTTGAGAAACTGAAAGACCTGAAGCATCTGTAATATAAAATATATTATTAATATCAAATTTTTTTGATAAGTTTTCAACTAACACTATTTTATCTTCTTTTTTCATATTATAGATTATTTACTATTGATTTATCAATTTTAATAGAACTACTCATAGTACTTGAAATCGAAATACTTTTAAAGTAAATACCCTTTGTTGAAGCAGGTTTTAACTTAAGGATAGAATCAATTAATTTAGAAGCATTTTCTTCAATTTTAATAGGAGAAAACGATACCTTACCTATAGAAGAATGAATAATTCCACTTTTATCAACTTTAAAATCAATTTTTCCACCTTTAACTTCTTTAATTGCTTTAGCAAGGTCATCAGTTACAGTTCCAGATTTAGGATTAGGCATTAAACCTCTTGGGCCTAGAATTTTTCCAAGCTTACCTAAACTTGGCATCAAAGATGGCTGAGTTATAATTATATCAAAATCAGTCCAACCTCCTTCAATTTTTTTAATGTATTCATCTAACCCAACTAAGTCAGCGCCTGAATCTTTAGCTTCTTTCTCTTTATCTGGATTACATAGAACCAAAACTTTATTCTTTTTACCAGTACCATGTGGTAATACAACAACACCTCTTACCATCTGATCTGCTTTTTTTGGATCTACACCAAGTCTAATATCCATATCAACTGATGCATCAAATTTTGAAAATGAAATTTCCTTAATCAATTCAGAAGCATTTTTAAGTGAATGAAAATCATCAATTTGATATCTATCTAATCCTTTTTTAATATTTTTTGATATCCTACTCATTTTCTTAATTAATTTAATTAATTGGAAAGTCGCCTTTAACTTTAACTCCCATACTCCTTGCTGTTCCAGCAATCATCTTCATTGCTGATTCAATTTTAAATGAATTTAAATCTTTCATTTTAGTCTCAGCGATAGATTTAACTTGGCCCCAAGTTATTGATCCAATCTTATTAATATTAGATTGATCTGATCCTTTCTTTTTATTAGCAGCTTCAAGAATTAATACAGATGCAGGTGGCGTTTTGATAACAAAATCAAAAGATTTATCCTTATATATTGTAATTAAAACAGGTAATACTTGACCTTTTTTATCTTCACTTCTAGCATTAAATTGATTGCAAAATTCCATAATATTCAAACCTTTACTTCCTAAAGCAGGTCCAACGGGAGGAGAAGGATTCGCCTGCCCACCTCTGATTTGTAACTTAAGATATGTATCAATTTGTTTAGCCATCTAATTTATTTTTTCAACTTGATAATAATTTAACTCAACTGGTGTATTTCTTCCAAAAATTTTGACAGTAACATTAATTTTTTTTCTTTCTTCAAATATTTCTGATATATTCCCAGTAAAACCATTAAAAGGACCGTCCATAACTTTTACACCTTCACCTATCACGAAAGATGTTAAAGATGAAGCTTCGTCCATTTTAGAGTCATCTACTTTTCCAAAAATTCTATTTATCTCTTCTTCACGTAATGGAATAGGAATTTTAGAAGCTCCTTTACCTGAACCAAGAAATCCAATAACTCCGGGTATGTTATTAATTAAATGTTGTACTTCACCATGAGAAAAATCTGCAGAAACTAAAACATATCCAGGGAAATAGTTTCTCTCCTTAATTTTCTTTTTACCATCTCTCATAACATATATTTTTTCATTAGGAATTAAAACATCAGGAATAAACTTTTCAAGTTTTTTTCTAATAATTTCTTTTTCCAAATACGTTTTGATTTTATTTTCTTTGCCACTGATAGCCCTAATAACGTACCATTTTACACTCATATTAATAATTAAAAGGATTTATAAAAAACTGACATTAAATTTTCAAAACCCAAGTCAATTAGTCCAATAAAAATTGCGAAAATTAAAGAGGCTACTAAAACCAATATTGAACTATTCTGTAAACTATTTAAACTTGGCCAAGATACTTTATGAATCATTTCTTCGTAAGACTGGGTAAGATAATTTATCAAATTTTTCATAATCAAAAAAAATAATTTAACTCCCGTTTGCACGGGTGGAGAGACTCGAACTCCCAGCCAACGGTTTTGGAGACCGCTACTCTACCAATTGAGCTACACCCGTTTAAAGAACAAATGAAGGTCAAATGACCTGCAAATTTAGAGCAATTGTTTGTATATTACAAACAATTGCTCTAAAAGATATCCAAAAAATATTAATCTAATATTTCCGTTACTTGTCCAGCTCCAACAGTTCTTCCTCCTTCTCGAATAGCAAATCTAAGACCTTTTTCTAAAGCTACTCTATTAATCAATTTTACTTCAATAGTAACATTGTCACCTGGCATAACCATTTCTACTTTCGCAGGAAGAGAAATTTCTCCAGTTACATCGGTAGTTCTTAAATAGAATTGAGGTCTATATTTCTTAAAAAATGGTGTATGTCTTCCACCTTCTTCTTTAGACAATACATATACTTCAGCTTTAAAGTGAGAGTGTGGTGTCACAGATCCAGGTTTACAAATTATCATACCTCTTTTAATGTCTTCTTTTTCAATTCCACGCAATAGCATACCAGCATTATCACCAGCCTCACCTTTTGCAAGAATTTTTCTAAACATTTCTACACCAGTAATTGTAGACTTTAAGTCTTTAGCCCCCATTCCAATAATATCAACAGGATCTCCGGTATTAATAGTACCTCTTTCAATTCTACCTGTAGCAACAGTTCCTCTACCAGTTATAGAAAAAACATCTTCAACAGGCATAAGAAAATCTTTATCTGTTTCTCTTTCAGGTTGTGGAATATATTCGTCTACAGACTTCATAAGTTCCATAATTTTTTCAACCCATTTTTCTTCTCCATTTAAAGCGCCAAGAGCTGAACCTTGTACTATTGGAATATCATCACCTGGAAATTCGTAAAAAGTAAGTAATTCTCTTACTTCCATTTCAACAAGTTCTAATAACTCAGCATCATCAACTAGGTCAACCTTATTAATAAATACTACTAATGCAGGTACTCCAACCTGTCGTGCTAACAGAATATGTTCTCTTGTTTGAGGCATAGGACCGTCAGTTCCTGCAACAACCAAAATAGCACCATCCATTTGAGCAGCACCAGTTACCATATTTTTAACATAATCAGCATGCCCAGGGCAATCAACATGAGCATAATGACGATTTTCAGTTTCATACTCAACATGAGCAGTATTAATTGTAATACCCCTTTCTTTTTCTTCTGGAGCATTATCAATTTGTTCAAAATCCTTTTTCTCTGCTAATCCCTTATCAGCCAATACTTTGGTAATAGCAGCAGTCAAAGTTGTTTTTCCGTGATCAACATGACCTACAGTTCCAATATTAACATGAGGTTTTGATCTATCAAATGTTTCTTTAGCCATAATTTTTAATTTTTAACACAAATTTAATTCAATAAAATAATTTTTCAATTATTTAAACTATCTTTTCCAGAGCCGATGACGGGAATTGAACCCGTGACCTCTTCCTTACCAAGGAA
>TARA_B100001778_G_scaffold70837_1_pt1 | contig 22916 bp, 46 predicted proteins | sample TARA_B100001778 | Tara Oceans TARA_B100001778 (sample SAMEA2623826) | marine metagenome | biome: marine biome (ENVO:00000447); feature: deep chlorophyll maximum layer (ENVO:xxxxxxxx); material: "saline water (ENVO:00002010), including plankton (ENVO:xxxxxxxx)" | depth 40 m
GCCTTTATTCATGTAGCCTTTTCCAAATTGATAATACTTGCGATACGAAGCAACAACATCTTTCCAATTAGAATTACCCACTTTGTATTCAAGACCCATGCACTTCGGCGGAACGGTCAAAGAACCTTCGGGTATAAAATCCCTCAAATCTCCGCACCGATACAGTATTTCTTCGCTCTTGTGAAACTTTCCATACCGTGCCGTGTATTCACGACATAGAGCCAAAGCGTGTTCAAGCAACCAATCAAAATTCGCTCTTGTTTTACCCGCCCAAATCGTTGAAGGGTGTTTAACATGAGTTTGTCCGTAAATGTAAGTGTCGCCATCGTAGCCGTGTTGTCTTAACACGGTGGAGAGCATTTGTGCGCTTTCCAAAATCATTTTGATAGAGTGCCTGTCGCAAGCCATCTTTGCCGCTTCATTAGGTTCTTCCGATAAGAAAAAGATGTTCATGGGTTAAGATGGACTAAACGGATATTTAATGGTTCGCCAAAATTCAAGCAAACGATTCACCGCAACCACATGATGATTGAGCATTGGGATTGTTGATTTTGAATCCACCACCCATAAGTTTGTCTTCGTAATCAATCTCAATGCCATCAAGTAAATGACTCGCCATGTTAGGGACTAAAACCTTGACACCGCCAATCACCAATTCTTGACAATTTTCAGCATATTCAACGATTTGTAAATCATACATGAAACCCGAACAACCACCCGATAAGACACCCACAAGAAGTGCCATATCCTCATCATCGCCGAAAGCATCGGAGAGCATGGCATGAGCCTTGTCAGTAATTGTCAAACCAACCGAAACTACTTGCGGTTGCTCTAAGGTAATTGGATTCGCACTTTCACAAGTTCCACAGTCCATGTCTTATCCTTATCGGAACGACTATTTTAGTATTCCCATCGGTCAGCCATTCTTTGAATTGCTTCTTCGGGAACACCGTGAGAATTGCGCTCGGCATAGAGAGGAATGTCCTCTTGCTTCCAATCAACGCTGATGATTTGAACCATGAATCCATTTTCTTTCGCCGCTTCAACATACTTCTCGTATTCCCAATGTTGAGTGTTGGTATTGTCAATAATACACAAAACATCGGAGTAGTCATAGACCTTACCAAAACCTTCCATGAAATAAGTCGCTTGGCGTAGGTTTTGGGCGTGATATTCGCCAAGTTTAGTGGGGTCAAATTGATACTCTCCATCAACCATGAAGAACCTATCGGTGGAAAATACTCTTGCGTGAGTATGACTATCTCGGAGGTTCTTAGCAAGTGTGGATTTTCCCGTTCCCGAAAGTCCTCTTAGAATGTAGCATATTTTCGCCATGTTATCACTCTCATTGAGTCGGGTTAATAAAGATTTCTCATGTAAATGTCTTTCCAATTAGGCTCAATCATGGCTATATCCAATTGATAAAAGTCCCATACATTCATAGAATGAAGGGTTTCCGCATCAGTTTCACCATCCACCAATTTTTGAAACTTCTTGTAAATCCTGTATTCCTTATCCCATTTGTAAGGTTTGTCCAAAACGCTTAGAATGGCTTCCCCATCCATCATCAAAAACCGACTTAGAAACTTGGTAAAATAAACCAATTCCCAATAACCGCCTTCGGGTGCATCTTTAGCAAAAACGCCCCACATAGCATCATCCATTTTGTCTTGATAATGCTTCCAATCTTGCTTACTGTCAAATGTCATGTATGCCATTATTCTTCACCTGCCATAGCCTCGTAAGCATCACACATACATGATTCTAAAGGTTCATCACAAGGGGCGCAGAATCCTTTCTGTGCTTGTTCCTTGATTGCCTTATCTCTTGCTTCTGCCGCCTTGCGTATTTTCTCAATGATTGAGTCAGTCATGTTATCACGGAAGGGTATCGGGTTAATAAAGATTTTGAAAGTGGAGGGTGGGTGCAGGTCGGATTTTCACCGAATCCTATGATGTATGGTCGTGTTGAACCAAGACGACTCAAGGAGAAGGAGGAAACCCTCAAGCCATCGTTGCGATTTATGACCACCAACGGACACCCACCCTTCCTTTGAAGAAAAGGTGAAGTGGGGTGGCGACATACTAAGCGAGTCAGTATGGCTTTACAGTAGGCATAAAACAGTTTCAGGCTTTACAGTAGGCTTCAAGAAGTGGTGTAATTGCGAGAATCCTGTGTCCACCACCCTTTACAACCCGAAGGTCGCATCGTGGAGTTGTTTCCGTTCTCGCTTCCCTTAACTACGAGAGGCTTGAGAGGCATATTTTAGAGGCTTGAGAGGCATAACTCATTAAAACTTGAGTGTGCCGCCACCATGCCCGCATTCAAAGAAGACGGGCCACTTCGGTCATCGGGTGTTTTACGCCCTTAGACAAACCTTCGTCTGTCCAACGGGTTAATAAACTTTTCTCAAAGAAAGTGTGAAATGGTAGCAAGATAGTTTGTCCACTCACCTTTAGAATCGTAAATCATGTGGTGAACGGGATAATCTAATTCATCGTGAAGTTTTTGCACATAGGGCAATTTCATGTGGTAAAAAGAATCGGGTTTAACTTGAATACCTGCTTTGATTTCATCATTTTGTTTAATGACCAAATCAACCATGTGGGCTACATCAGTTTCCTCATCAGCCTTCTCCACTTTGTATTTCCAAATGTGGACTTTCAAATCTTTGATGGCTTTGTCTTCCATCTTCTTTCCTTTGAATGAGTTTTTACCCATGAGATTACCCATCCATCTCCTACAAGTGTCCAAATCCCACTTTTGCTCTCCTTTTCTCTCCAAAATGGCTTTTCCCTGTTCAGTATCTTGTGCATCATACAATTTTTGAGCCAATTGTTCCATCGTAGTCGCCGACTTCAAACCACATTCACAATCTTCGTGATGGTGTCGGTCAATTTCAGCGAGTAGGTGGTCGGGAGAAATAATCTTGTGCTTTTGTTGGAGGGAGATTACGGAAATAGAGTTTTTGCGAGTGGCTAAACGAAATGCTTCGCAAATGTCGTTGAGCGTTCCACCCGATGAGTCGCCGTATTTCTTGAAGTAATCACTCATTGAAAAACATCTCCATTGGACTGTATCTTCTCGTCTTCGTATGGACTCGCCACACGGCGATACAATTCCAATTTAGCGCACTCAAGAACACCAATCAATTCGTTGATGTTGCGGTAGTTTAACCCGTTTGTCTTCAAGACCTCGTTTAAGAGGGCGGAAATGCAATAATTTAACACCCCTGCTTGACTCTTAGGTTCTTCAACTACAATCCGTGCGGCTAAGGAAGCCAAAGAATGCTCAAGCAACGCTCGCTTTTCTTGTGCGATATATGGCATTAACCTTTGATTGTGCTATTACCTATCTAAACCTTCAAGCGGTATCAAGATGCCAAGTGAGGACAAATCCTGCCTGTCCACATTCTTTGGATTTGACTTTCAAGGTTTTCCCAAACTAACTCGTTGCGGTCTTCGCTCAAGTCGTAAATGCACAAATATGTTTCAAAGCGTTGCTTTTTCTTGATTTTAGCCTTTTCACCATGAAATCCGATAGTGATTTTAGAATTACCGTATCGCCAAGTATCATAATTTTCTTGATGTTGTGGTGAGATGGTAAATGTTGTGGGCTTAACTTGCACACCAAACACCACTTTGTCCGTTCCCTTCTCCATGACGATTAAATCTAATCCTTTGGCATCTGTTTTCCTGTCGGGGATTTTCACTTCCACATTTGCAGGGCTTCCATCGGACTTCATTATCCCATTTCGGAACTGTTCTTCCATACGGGCTTTTGCATCTAATTCCGCTTTCCATCCACAGTATGTCTTTTCCACATACAGTTTGTCAATCCAATAAGCACAGGTTTCTTTATCAAAGGGGCGTGGGTCTTCCCCATCATAATGACGAAGGACTTTTGCACCCATCATAGTAAATTGCTCTTGGTAAAGATAGTGGGCTAAATCTTCCAATGAAACACCGCCCCAATGCTCTTTACGCCATGACAAAGCACAATCGCTTTCCCCTTTAGTGAGAATCTTGTCAGCCCACTCAAGGAATGTTCTAAACTCTCCTACGGAATTGGGTTGTAATCTTCGTATGGTTTCCATGATAGGCAATTGTTGTTTCAGTTGCGTGGCGAGTTCGTGTATTTGATTCAACGGGCCATCGGTGGATGAATACATTCTTTTGTATTCGGCTAAGGTTCTTGCACCTTTCCACTTTCTCGCCTCACTTATCCTTACAGGTCGTGTGCGCTTCAATTTATTCCAATTCCAATTCTCATTGAAACCCCATGTTTTCTCGGTCATTTTTCTTTCCTCCTTGTCGGCGGTTTCACCCCGCTTCAAAATTACAATAGGGGTTTCCCGTATTTTAACTTTTTGGCTTACTCACCCTTGTAGCCGTTATACTTTCCTTCCATTGTAAAAATCAAGATGTTTTCGTAGGGGCAAGGTATTATCTTTCGGTCAATTCGTTTTATTCTGTTTTCAATCATAAACTGTTTTATCATACCTACTTGGTCGGGTGTCAAGGTCTTCATAGTATGGGAGAAAACTTGAGGGTATAAAAAGTCAAACTCAATTATCAGCAAATTGAGCGACTCTAAATTGACGGTTTTGGATGTTATAAACAGACAAATACCCCATTTTAGGCTTATAACCCATCATTTGCATGAAATCCGTTTCACCTTGAAATGTTGAGGAAACTACGAGGGGGATTCCACGATGCCATTGTGTAGCATGAGCGTGAGTATGTCCTGTCACGAAAATATCGGGTGCATCACGAATAACCATTTGGTCTTCTTCTTCGGGACTCAAAGCGTTTCTTTCTCCCCACATCGGGGCAAGATGTCGCTTTTGAAGCATTAACTTCATCGCTTCTTGAGGTTTGTCGTAAGTGACATCTTCCACTCTCGGAACAATATCGTCAATACCCTTTCCGTGATAAGACAATACATCAATGCCCGATAGGTTAATCCTTGCAGGGTTGCCAACATGAATAGTGGAATTGAATTTTTGCTGAACGCCGGGTTCTAACATTGGTTGCGGTTCAGCAGGTCGCACGGCATCGTGATTTCCGGGAAGGAGAACAGGTGTAATATGGTCGGGTAATTCGTCAAGTTTCCGAGCGCACATCTCATATTGGTCAAATGAGTTTGCTATGCAAATGTTTTCTTCATGGCCGGGATAAATCCCGATACCGTCAATAACATCTCCACTAAGAACCAACCACTTGATATTTTGGGCGGTTTCATCGTCAGTATTCATCCAATCAACCATCTTATCCCATTCTTTTTCCAAGAATTTCTTTGAACCCATGTGGAGGTCGGAAATGAAAGCAATTGATACGGGGTCAAACTCCGCCCCACCTTTGTTTTGATTGTTGGGAAGTAAATCGGGGTGAACCACCCTGTCCACCCAAAACATTCTCCCATCATCACCGAAACGACCTGCGATACCAAGCACTTCGTCTTTGAAAATAGTGGCACAAGCGGGGTCATCTTTTCTTACAAAAACATCAATTGTGGAAGTCATATCCTCAATCGTGACCATTTTTCCGCCACTCTTTGTTCTTCGCAAATCTAAAACGATACCTACGATATTGTAATTGCGATTCTTTTTCTTCTCCTTTTGAATTTGCTTGATTGTCCCCGAAGCCTTGAAACCTGCTTGGTTTCTCAACATATCGGCTACCTTTTGGTATCTGTCGTAAAACAAATTAACAATATCTTGCATCTTACCTTTGGTATTCGTCTGTCCGACTTGACCACCAATGGTGTAATCATCGTTAAAATCGGAGGCTTTCGCTGTCCATGACTTTGAAGGATTCTCCATATCAAAGTAAGGAGAACGAATAGAACGCATAAAACACCTATTGTCCCAACGGGTATTTATGGGTTCACAATTCCTCAAGGTCAGCAATCAAAGCATTAACCGCATCTTGAGCATCTTCAAGGGAGGTATTTCCTGTGATAACGCACTTACCCGATGAAAAGATAAGACAAACTGCCGAAGCATCTTTCAAACGGTAAATAAGACCCGGAAATTGTTCGGGTTCCCATTCGGTGCGAGCCATCGGAAGGCTAACGGTAAGAACGGCAAGATTCAATTCACGGCCTAAGTCGTGGGTGACGACCACATTACCGATTGAATAATCATAAGATGCCCAAACATCGCATCCATTAGTGCGAAGGGCTTTGTGAGTAATTTCAAGAGCAGTTTCAACATCAGCGAGGTTCTTTGCACCTGTAATCACAATTCTTCCGCTTCGGAACATGAGAGCGCAAACTTTAGGATTCTCAATTTTGTAAGTCAAGCCCGGAAATCTATCAGGGTCAAAGTCCACATCAGCCTCAATGGAAAAGTGGTCAAGGTCAAGATATTCCGCAAATCGGGAAGTAGCCAATAGGTTCACAACATTTAGGGTCATGTTCTATCTAAAGGACTACCACCTTAATAAGCCTTCACACTTTAGCAGGGTAATGATTTTTATTCGGTGCATCACAATGAGGGCATCTTGGTTGATACAAAGAGTAAGGAATCCAACACTCTTCACACATAATTAGCCCTTGCATTCGTAGCATTTCCTTTTGAATCTCCGAGGGCGATTCATTGGGTGTGTCTTTACGACTTTTGTTCTTCTTCCAATCCTTTTCCTTCCAACCCATAGTAATCACTCACGGATAATAGCCGTCATAAGGATGGTCAAAATTGATAGTGGGCGAATCGCAAGCACATTTGAAATTAACAATCTCCTTACCTTCTTCATTCTGTTCTTCTTTGAAATACATCACACCCCACCTTCCGCACATACAGCGAACATTAAGTTTTCTCTTAATTCCCGTCATTGTCCATTTCCTCGTTTGGAATCTTTGTGATGGTTTCTTTCATTCTCTAAATATCGGATTCTTTTTTCCAAGAGTTTGATTTGTTTTTGCAGGCCCCCTACCAACAAAATCAGCGTTTTAACATCTTCATTGTCGGAAACGGGCATATTGTATGGAAAAGGTGGTTCGTTAGGGTCGGGAATTCTCAATACGGCCACCCCACTTTCTTTTCCTTTTCTAACTCATCGCACTTGCGCTCATACCAAGCATAAACAGGAATAAGATACAGGGTGCAAACAATAGAGAAGATTCCAAGATTTTCAAGGTAATCCAAATCAAACCAAAAACACCACAATAATACTAACGGTTGTAAGGCGATTAGACCAAAGATAGGTCGCCAAAAATCCCTGCCACTTAGTTTCATCCTTAGCCCTCTTGGTTAGTATGAAGTCCACTTACCCACTTTACGACTCGTCTTTCATTAGCCTCATCAATTTGGTGGACTTGTAAGGTAAATGTTCCCTCATTATTCCGCACATCAATGTGGGCGAAGGTTTGGTCGTCAATTCTCAAACGGATTAGGTATGGGTCTTCCATGTCGGAAGGGAGGTTGATATTTTTCACCTTGATGTATTCGTCAAAGTCCTTCGGCATACCAACACCTACTCTTCTTCGGCAAAATCAGCGAGGCTCATTTGGCCTTCAACAACCTTCTTTTGGTTTTTCAAACCGAGATGGCCGAAAATCTCATCGTTAAGGTCAAGAATTGATTGAATCATTTGCCAACCGAAATATGCAAGCCAAAGAAAGAAAATCCATGTGAAGGCGAAAAAGCCAAAGGTCATTAAATCCATACACTCTCACTACTCCGACTTACTTGATAAAGGTTCACTTTTCCAACGGCCTGTTTTAATCATCCATTCCGTAGGTGCTTTCACTTTGACGGTGGTGGGACAAGGTTGCTTATCTCCTATCTCCGAATTACAAAAATAATGTCCGAAAACATAGCCTCCCGAATCATATTCTTTTCGCAATTTCATCTTCCATCCACAGGTCGGGCAATCCACCATAACAATCACTTCCTCATTCCAACCTTATCGGTGGGGCGTAGGGAACATCAACATACTCGTCTTTTCCAATGGCCGTGAAATATCCAATATCCTTTGCCTTCAAAAAGACATGATAGGTTTTGTGGCAATCATCAATGCAATAGCGAATTACTTCTTCATAATTTCCCTTATCCCATTCAATCGGGGCATTCGCCGCATCCATCAATTTTGATTCATCTTCACCAAGAAGTCCGTGTATTAGGTGATTCAAGCGATAGCGGATTCCCGTTTCATTTTTGAGATATTGTGCCATATCCAATTTTTGATGTTCGGGCCACTTTTCCAAAAGTGATTTAACAGCACCGACCCCACCTTGCTTTTGAGTTTTACTCATTATTGGAAAGTCAAAGCCTTCTCCATTGTGCGTAAGAAGCACAAAGCCCTCATTCCTTGCGTTTCGCAAGTGATAGGCGAGCATTTCAAAAGTATAGACGACTCCTAATTTCCCTCCACATAGGCGAACAATTTCACCATGAACATCGGGATGAACATAAATGGAATTCATGTCGTATTTTGAGTCATACATACAAACTACGGCAGTTTTCCATCCTTTCGGATTGTCAAAGGCCAACCCTTCGGCCTCCATGTCAAGGTTAGCAGTTTCAATGTCAAGGGCTATGACTTTCATAAATGTCCGACCCCCTTCACGCTAATAAAGTTTCCTTAACGGCCTGTCGTATTTCGGGAAAACGGGTCGTCATCAAAGTCGGGGTCTTCGGGGTCATCATTCGGATTCGGCTTGAATAATGAAGAGTATTGACTGAAAAAAGATTCAAGACCTGCGAAGGGATTCACCGTATGTTTATTTTCAAGATAAAGTGAATACAACATAATGATGTTATCCTCTTCCATATCTCCGCACTCTTCAAAGAGGGTATTTCGGAATTGGCGGTAATGGTCAATAAATGATTTCATAGTATCACTCTTCTTCATCGGTGTCGGCGGGCGGTGCGGAAGCCAAAACATCCACTTTCTTACTCGCAATTTGATAAACGCCCGAAATCTTGTTGGTGTGAACCTTTACTCGCTTGTCGGTCTTGGATAATACTTCGCCTTCAATAACGCAGTTTTTTCTAATTTCAAAGGAAACCTTGTCGCCAACGGCAATCTCGGCGGATTTGTCGCTACGACTCTCAAGGATTTCTTCAATGAGAACCATGATTTTTTCTAAAGTCGGAGTTTCTTGCTTTTTCAATTCGTCAGCAGTTAGAGCCATAAACATCACTTGTCCGAAGGGGTATCTAATCGTTGTTAGAGTAGTAGCCAACAGGAACGCCGTCAATATCGGGCAATCCTGTCAAGGTGTATCGCTTGTATCTTTGACCTGTTGGGTCGGTGCGCCATTCACTCTTAAATTGATAGCCCATTTGCTTCAAATCAAGAATACGGCGAGGCAAGGAACGAATCTTGTAAATGGTGGCGGCCTCCACACCCGAAATAGACGGGCGGGACTCAAAGTGTCTAATCAACATCTCCCGTTGGTTCATAGGGGAAATATGGGTGGGATTGGTATTTAATCCTTCACATAAATTTGAACAAATGAGCAATCATATCAACAGTCCAACCGTTGCCTACGGTTTTGTATCTTTGTGTATTAGAAATCTTGACCATTTTACCATCCATGATGCCTTGAGAAGTGTAATCATCATCCAATGTTTGTAATCGCTCACATTCTAAAGGGGTTAATCTTCGCATGATGTGTTGTCCATTAAGGTCGCCAATGAGGACTTTTGGTTGCCGATGCCCGCCTTGCATAGTCGTTAAGGTAGGTGATTTGTAATCCGAAGAATAAACTCGTCTTTCGGCCTCATGGATTTTGATATGGAGGTTGGCAACATGGCCTGTCGTCTTTCCTGTGAAATCCGCACCTGTATTGTAATATAGATTTGATTGCACTTGTCCTGTTTCAAGTATGTCATCCATTGTCAATCCTAAATCTTTCGGTGGAATCACTTTGTCAAAATTAGTCCAATACAATCTTTCCCGATTCTGTGCGGAAAGTAATGACGAATTCAACAAAATAGGTTCAACACCGATGAGATTTGTCAAAAAATCTTGAAATTCGGTTTTCATCTTGACATTTTCAAACAAAAATTTGACATTTGGATTGACCTTTTTTACGGCTTCAAGGATTTTCAACATCGGATATACCAATTTACCCCTTATGTCCTCAATACCTTTCAATTGTCCATTAGCCGACCATGATTGACAAGGAAAACCTGCTAAAATCAAGTCAATTTCGGCAAAATCAATGTTCCATGTTTCCCAATCGTTAATGTTCCCTAACTTGATGTTAGAAGAATAGTGATAATCGCTGATAGCAATAGCATATTTGTCAATTTCGCTTGTATAGTATTTCTCAATAGGAACACCAAGTCGTTCTAAAGCGACACGCCCACATGAGATACCATCAAAGAGTGCGAGTGCTACAACCATATCATCACTTTATTTTAACAAGTATTTCTATGTTGCCGCCATCACATGAAGGAGAAGATGTGAGCAATCATATCCACAGTCCATGAATTACCAATCATGGCTTTTCGTGTGGAATCATTGTAGCCTTCGGTATATCCATCGGGTAAAGTTTGTATTCTTTCGTATTCAAGGGCGGTCAAGTATCTCCAATCTTTCCCGACCTCCATGTTGAAAGCATCCACATAGCGACCCGGAGGCAAGGATGATAAAATAGAATCTTTTGCCACAGTAGTTAAGCAACCCATTTTGGAATTATCTTTCTTGACTTGAAGACATTGAGTGTAAGGAATGTTAGGGTTGGAATCTTCTCGTTTTCCCGTAGCAGGGTTGATTTTTCTTCCATTTATGGAGGCGGGATTTAGGAAGTTTTTATCATCTATCAACTTGGTGAGATGAATTAAACGGTCTTTTGGTGCTTCAAACTCCCAATTCGCCCAATAAATCCTTTTTCGGGTTTGTGCGGAAACAAGAGATGAACATAGGTGAACAGGTTCAACCTTCATATATTGAGTGATAATATCTTCCCATTGTTTCCTCATTCCGACATTTTCTAAAAAGTAGTATTTGGGTTTGAAATGCTCAATGATTTCAACCATCGTGAAAAACAATTTACTACGAGGGTCGTCAAAGTTTAATTGAAGTCCTTGACAAGCGAAACCTTGACAGGGTGAACCACCCATAATCAAGTCAATGTTTTCTAAATCCCAATCTTGCCAATTGGAAACATCACCTAACGAGATGATATTGTGGTGCTTCTCGGCTAATTCAACACACTTAGGGTCAATTTCGGAGGCATAATAATTCTCAAACTCAATCCCTGCTTTCTTCAAAGCAAGGTAGCCACAGGAGATACCATCAAAGAGGGAAAGGACATTTCGGATTTTTACCATAGGGAATTCATGGCCCTAATTTGTATCTAAATGTTTGGCCCAATCAATCCTCTTCGGGTTCTCGTTCTTCTTTGCACCAATCGGAACAGTATTCGCCTTCATCGCCATACTCCACACAATCGGGGCTGACCATAGCACCACAAGAGTCGCAATCAACCATGTTATCTTCGGAATGCCAAGTTTCACGACCCCTACAATGACTACATTCACATTGAACACCATTGATGGCTTCTCCATCAACAAGGATAATGTCGCCATAACCATCATTTTCAAGAGTAGCGAAATTGTTAATCAATCGTGCATCCGAAGGAACGATGTTCTTCAATTTTTGAGGGTCGCAAAGGGAAACGGGGATTACACCAATAATCCCTGCATCAACGGAGAGTCCTCCGAAATCACCATCCCCTCCTGTTCCAATCACACGACAGGTTTCACCTTTGAAATCAAAATCATTACCCTCATAATTCATAATTTGACAAAAATCATCCCATTCATTATCGGGAATCACATAGCAAGGGTCGCCCAAATAGTATTCAGCCATAATTTTTGGGAGGGTTGTCGGGTATATCAAGATTTCGGCCTAACCACATTGGAAAATCTTGAATATACGAAATACTTATCCAACCCACTACGAACTGCTTGTGCGGCATTCAAAGCCATTTGCATAATCTTTCTTTCACTTGGGGTGTTGATAATTGGAATCCGCTTCAATTGATTGGTGAAGTGAAGGGGTGTAGCAACACTAACTCCTTCGTAGTTGATGTAAAACTCATCGGTGTCGTCATAGGGGTCAAAATTCTCGTCAATACTTACCCATTTCAAATTAGTTAAGGGAGTGGAAGATAAAGACGACTTCTTATTTCTCCAATATCTTAACCCTGCTTGGGGTTCATCGGGGAGTGCCATGACTTCATCAAAAATGTCGTCATAAAGTTCGTGTAATTTGTCCATGCTTTCTTCCCGGTCATTACACATATTTAGAGTTTTACCAATTGAAAGACAGATTTTTCGCAATTTCTTTTATCTTATCATTTTGTTCGGCTTCACGGACTACTCCTTCCCAATGCCACTTTTCCCTCAAATGGTCGCTAACAGTATGTCCAACAGATTCTTTAGGAAAGAAGTTAGTGTTGCGGTAATCATCAATCCTAATCTTTCCATTAGGGAGTTCTCGGATGCAAGTTATGGAAAAATTGGCATAAACAAAAAGGATATAACCATCACTAAGGCTTTCAATCCGAGTCATCCCTTGTAAGGTTTGAGAATCTTGCATATCTCTATATTCATCAGCCTTCTTTTGTAAGTCCGTCTTCATATCATCTATGGAAATCAAAATCTTTCTTTTCATCATTAGTGGTTCACCTTCCGCATTCTCAATTCAAATCCCGAACCTCGGAATTCAAATCTTGTATCATCTAAAGTCGTCAAATCCTCAAAATTACATTATTTTGTAAAAGTCAAACATTATTCTGTCCAATTGAAGGACATTTTCTTCATTTTGGCTATCACTTGTGCAGGTGTGGGTTCTTCGGAACAATTACAACCCCACATCCAATACTTAGTCGTTCCATTCGGGGACATTTCTATACTCTTACAACCTGTTGGTGGGTCAAAGTAGGATTCCTTAACTTCTTTGTAATGCCGACACCGTTCTTCGGCCTCCCATAAACTCATCACCTTATTCCAACGCTTAGGTTTTGGTTTATCTCGTATAGGAGTCAAAATCCTATTCCCTAAGATGGGTCTTTTTCTAAAAATGTCATTCGTATAGTTCATAATATCACCTTCTTCTATACTTGGGACTTTCTATTTCACCGAGAATTCTCCGAGAGTCGGGGAGAAAACTCGGACAAATACGACAGGTGTAGTAAATGTTCCCACACGCATGAAAGGTTCTCACATACTTTGGAGTCCAACGGGCAAGTATCTTCCTTTGGCAATTGTAGCAATCAAATGTTATGTTCTTCATCTAAAGTGTGGATATTCTAAAATTCGGAAAATTTTCGGAAAAATTCGGAAAACTTTCGGAATGACAACGAGATTTGAGCGATTTACAGTAAGATGTCAAGCCGCCTGATTAGACAAAAACCCATTTTTAAGGAATGCAACCAAGAATAAATGAAATGACCTCAACCGTGAACCCATTTCCTAATGCTTTGTATCGTTGGGTCTTAGAAATTCCTTCGGTATATCCTTCGGGAACAGTTTGTAATCTTTCACACTCCAAAGGCGACAACATTTCAATTTTCCCCGCTTCGTAATCTCCAAAGAATTTTGATTTGGCAGGTCTTCCATCGGCATTAACTCCTTTGTAATAACTCGCCGTTAAGCAACCTAACTTGTCAGTAGCGGGTTTGACAATTTGACGAGGCGAACCATTCTTTCCCTTCCTTACCGTAGCGATTTCGTAGGTTTGGTCAGTTAGGATGCTTTTTCCCGTAATTTGGGGAAGTGACGCAACAGATTGGGCAATTTTTTGCTCAACATTTGGAATGTTTGTCCAATACAAACGCTTGCGATTTTGACCCGAAAAGAGGGCGGAATTGATTTTGATAGGTTTGACTCCGAGCAAATCGGAAATAGCATCTTGAATGTCTTGTCGCATCACGACATTCTCCAAGATAAACCATTTCGGTTTCAATTCATCCTTTAATCTCACAAACTCAAAGAATAACTTGCTTCTGTCGTCATTGAAATTCAATTGTCGCCCCATCAAGGAAAAGCCTTGACATGGAGAACCCCCCACCAACAAATCAATATCTTTTGGGAAATCGGTCTTTGTCAAATCACAAATGTTTCCTTTTTGAATGGTTTTAGGATAATTCTTTTGAGTGATTTTAACACAATGCGTATCAATCTCGGAAGCATAGTAGTTTTTGTATTCAAGACCCTGCCGATTCAACGCTATTTGAAGGCAAGAAATCCCATCAAAAAATGAAACGATGTTCTCCATCGCAATTACTCTCCAATAAATTCTCCTTCGTATGGCATTTCAACCATTTTACGAAGAATTAAGTTATTAGCAATCCGACAATCTTTGAGATGTTTGCGCCATGAAGACATTTCACCATGAATTGTCATCATTCTTCCTCCACTTTAGCAATAATTTCTCCAACCGACATGAAATCCTCTTCGGAATCTTCACCTTCGCCATCAACACGCCTTGAAGTAGCATTCAGCATTTCCTTCATTTTTTCTAATTGTTTTTTGGAAGGTTGCCTACGCCGTGCATTCACGAAATCAGTTTTAGTAGGGGTCTTGTGTTGGTGGGTGGTAGGGGTGTGATTGAGGCGAACCCGATAAACAGGTTTGACAGGAATTCCTGTATCATCATATTCCGTGCATTCACGACATAGACCTTTGTAGTGAGTTTTGACTCCACATTGGGGACATTCCCAAGATGCTAATTGCGCCATAAGGCTCAATTGTGGGAACACCTTGTTAAAGGTTCTCAACAATCCACTCTTCGTAAATGTATTCTTCGGTTTCAATGCGAAGTTTCAAAACAAGCATGATTCGCCCCGGATAATTCTATTATATCAAAGATTCGGTCATTCTTCGGGCAACGGTAGGTTTATTGCACAGGTGGTGATTCCGCCAAGACGATAAAATGGACACCAACCGAAGGCTGATGTAAGAACACTCCAAGCACTAACGAGCAAAAGGGCTAACTCTAAATCACCACTCGCAATAAAATCAATGATGAGTAATCCAAGACCTCCGCCAAGCCTTAAAATGCGGTCAAAAACACCCACATTCATATTCAGTCCTCAACAGGTTCTTGGTGTCCACAATCAAGGCAAAGTAAGTGGCCCGTAGCGGTCAAGTCATACCAATTACTACCCTTACACTTAGGACAGAAGCGTTGGCATCGGTATTTGACTCCATACAAAGCATCATCCATCATTGGTGTCGTCATAATATCACTTTTTCCTAAAAACTCCATACTCGTATGTGAACATTTCTTTGATAAACTTGCCATCCACATTGGAATTTGTGGCTGTATCAACCCAAAAGGGGTTTTTACGGGGATTATATTCTAATCGGACTCCTTTCTCATAATCCACAAACTTGTCTTTTTCATCATCCGAGAAAAGGCTTCCGAGAATTCCCTTAACTTCCAATTTTTCACACTCAATCCATGAACAAACTGTTTTGTTGCAGTTGCCATCATAAATCTTCTTGGCGGTCTTACCACGATTCACCAAACGACAATTCCACATTCTAATTTGGGTGTCATCGGAAGGCTTAACGAATTCACGCTCTCCATCGGGCCTAATGATTTGCCAATGGCGATAGTTTTCTCCCCTTCCCAAATGAAAACGGACTTTGTATTTACCACTCATTCTTCTTCGCCCAATCCTTTGATGTTTGCCTTATCTTTTGATAATTTGATTTGTAATTCCGATAATTTTTGGGTTGAGGGTTCATCAATGTCAGCAAAACCTTTCAAGGGATGGTCTTGAAAGCGAGGCTCAAGCGTCAATTTCATGTCGCAAGTGCCAAAGGTCTTATCACCCCAAACCACGAAACGGCGCAAAGGGACAAAAAGCGGAGAGGTAAAACGACTCAACCACTTACGCATATTCTTCATCTCCCTTGTAGCCACATTCAGGACATTGTTTAGCGTGATAGTAAATAAGTGCGGGGCAATCATCACACTCAATAGCAAAGCGATTTTTACCCATTAGTGTTCCACCACCTTACTTCTATGGTAATCATCAACGAGTCCCTCATAAACAGTATCTCCGTAAGATTTCATAACGATGTGAATTTTTTGAGGTTTGCCATCTTTTCCATTCCCAATACAGGAAATAGTATAGTCAAACGACCCCTCGTAGCAATCGTCAAGTGGCTGAATATAGATACCGCCAATTCCTTCTTTCAAATCAGCAACAATTTGTGCCGCAAGACATGACATACCATTGAAATTTTGATTTCTTTCATCCTCCATCGTATATCCATTGACAACAACACGGTCTTTCAAAAGGTCAATCAATGTTTCTCCCAAACCACCTGCAATATAGCCGTCAAATTGCTTATACAGACGGAGAATAGGCTCTCTATTTTCACTTAGAATCGTTGTCGTGCTTCGTGTCCCCATAAACTCTCTTGGGGTCAAACGGGTTTATGAAGGTTGTGATGAAGAAGGCTCAATTTGAAGGGTTGGAGGGTTCATATTGAATTGGGACAACAGACCCTTTTTAGGAGATTCTAATTCAAAGCCGAAAGAATGGCAGTATTCGTTGCCATCATAACCGAAAACGATTACTGAATCTTTCCAAACTACACAGGCCATATACCCGCTTACCATGACGGAAAGTGGTTCTTGATTTTGTGTAGCAAGATACTCATAGATTTCAATGTCAAGGTCGTCAGCCCCAAACCAATCACGATACTTGCGACTTGGCTTCATGTTGTCGCACTTGTAGCAAAGCCAATAGTCCTTCTCATTGACATAACGAGAATCACTAAAGTCGGGTTCTTCCTTGTGCGACCCCTCACCCCATGTAGTTTCAACACCAACATAAGTCATTTGTTCTTCACAACATTGATGAACGGGATGGTCGGAAACGAAAAGTGCTTTAGTGTGAATCTTTTCATCATCCATGCCGTGTCCCAAAGCAAACGGGTTAATAAAATCTTCGTTAATACTCTTCGTATGGGTCAATCCCAAAAGTTAGACCAAAAACGAAAATCAAAATCAATACAAAACAAAAAGTTTCCATTATTCTTCCTCCTTTTCATCAGCCAATTTGTATGATAAACCACACGATTTACAAATAAGAGTTTCTTTGTCCACATCACATTGACGGCGACAAGGGCCGCCGACAGGCACATATTCTGTCATTCTTCCTCCAATTCATCCTCAAAGATTTCAGCGTATGAACCATAATTCTCATAGTCGGTGCGGAGGCTTGACTCATAATCGTTCATGCCTACTTGATAAGCAATCGGGTCAAGACGATAAAGAGCAACGGATTGTGAATACATCAACCCGCCCACTTTTACTTCGGGGTAGCAATCATCAAGCATATCATCATACCATTCTTTAAGTAAAACTTCATTGACCATCTTTTTCATCCTCCATTTTGATTAACTCTTGTTGAATTGGTGTATGTTCGGAAATGTCGGGGTAAAGGATTTGTCCAAGACCGTAAAGAAACAAACAACCAATAATTCCTATCAATAATTCACTCATTCTTCCTCACCTATTACGCATTGACAATTGGGACAAGTAGCAGGTTTGCATTTCTTTTTTGGGTCAAGCATCCAATTCCACTCGTTCTTCATTCTTCCTCACCCATTGAATCCCAAAATTCAATAAATTCGGGTGCTGAACCAACAAAGATAAAGTCGGAATCATCCTCATTTTCTTTGACGGTGATTGTGTCTGTATCAACCAATGTCCGTATGTATTTAATGACATGAGTAGTGAAGAAATCAATGTTGTTTTCCTCCCGAAAAACAATGTAATCCATTTTCTCAAATATCGTATATCCAAACTTGGCATCTAAACTGTTGTGTTCTATGAAATCATCAGTCATAAATAGACCATCAAAATTACTCAAGACATCGTTTTCACTTTGAATCGTGTCAGTCGGCCTTTGAATTCCTATCATAAGGGGCATGAATGGTCTTTGTTCAAACGGGTATTTATACTTTCATTATCCCAAATCGGCCAAATAATCATCCACAAAATCTGTGTCAAAATCATTAACTCGTTGTTGGGGATTAAACATCGGCGTGTCCATCTCCGTAAAGAAGACACCATCTGTTGTATTCCAACCATCATGCCTACCAATGTTTTGAGAAAATGAAGTGTGGGGGCAAATTTCTAAACGACCCCTTCGCCAATAGTGCATCATTGGATTCGCCCACGAACCTTTGTCAGTTAATTTAACATGGGTCAAAAATTCCTCTCCTTGAGGTATTGGGTAAGGCATTGATTCCAAAAATTCTATACCAAACCAAACTTCTATTTCATCCCACACTCTTTTCCATGTTGCCCATGCGTGACAAGTGAATCTATCTCGGACTCCAATTAAGTTAGGTTCTAACCAATCACCATCTAAACAAATATCATTCCATTTTGGAATGGTGAATCCCGTAATTGAGAAAATAGCATCGTTATCTTCGTATTTGTCTAAATTGTATTCCATAAATCGCAAAAAGTCGGGATGGAGAATGGTATCATCTTCTAAATGTATCACACGGTCAGCCATTTCAAATCCTTTCTTGAGAATGAATCCTGTGTTCCCTGCACAACCAAGATTTTGTTCATGGACAAAGGTTTCATAATTTAATTTTGACTCACGCAAAATAGCGACCATTTCAGTTTGCATTTGAGGATAACCACCGTCAAGGCTCACTAAAACAAGGTAATCTTCACTACCTTCGGCATTTTCAAGGGACTTAACCACTTGAGAAAAATAATCGGGTCTTCGCCAACCTGCAAAGGTAATGATTTTCATTTCCAACCCTCTATAAACAAAACATAATTTCCCGAAGGGAATGGCTCACTATACTTTTCGCCCTTGATGGATTTCACATCTTCGTAATAATTCCAAAGCGATTTGACACCATCGGAGGTATTTGTTTCGCTGTCCATAACTGAATACATGATTTTCTTATAACCAAAACAATTCAATTTATCAAGATTTTCTTCCACCCATGCGTCAAGATATTTATTATAGCCGACAGGGAAGGAAACCAAACAATTATCGGCATCATCTAAAATTTGTTTTAGAGCCACAACTGCACCATTTTTATCCACGATATTTTGTCTTTCATTGGTTGCGTAATCAGTCGTGCCAATGTGTTCAATAGTGGAAATGGAAAGAACATTCATCATTAACAAATCTTGGTTTTCCATGAAGTCCACAATGGTTGCTTTTGGGTCGTATGGGTCAATGACTTCATGTTCAATTTTATTTTGATAGTAAGGCATAACTGCACCGACTTCAACAACATCTTTTGGATTTTCTTTTAACCATCGCAAGGAAACAGCAATTTCAATCTCTCTTTCAGTATTCCATGTTTGGGAGTATTCGTGGTGGAAATAATCTTCGGGGCGAAGTATTCTCCAATCAGGCTCACGCATAGAAATCCCCATCAAATCACCCCTGTTGATATTTCTTGAGGTCATTTCTAACCATGTTGCGAACCAAATCTTCAAAGGAAGTTTTAGGTGTCCAACCTAATTTTTCTTTGGCTTTCGTAGCATCGCCTCGCAAAACATCCACTTCGGCAGGTCGGAAAAATCTTGGGTCTTGACCCACAAAGGGTTGCCAATCTTCAATTCCAATTTCATCAAAAGCAATTTGAAGGAAATCTCCAATCGTATGTGTTTCACCTGTGGCAAGGACATAATCATCGGGTTCATCCTGTTGTAGCATCAACCACATACCCTCAACATAATCGGGCGCATAGCCCCAATCTCGCTTTGACTCAAGATTACCGAGAATGATGATGTCATCAAGACCTGCGGCGATTCTTGCTACCCCATCGGAAATCTTACGAGTGACGAATTCAATTCCACGCCTTTCTCCTTCGTGATTGAACAAAATTCCATTACAAGTGAACATTCCGTAGGATTCTCGGTAATTCTTCACCATCCAATAAGCATAGAGTTTCGCAACCCCGTATGGAGAACGAGGATAAAATGGCGTTTCTTCATTAGCAGGGTTCTCCACCATCTTACCAAACATCTCACTTGTGGAGGCTTGATAAAACTTAATTTGATTTCCTGTATCTTCTTGGTATTCTCTAATTGCTTCAAGAAGTCGTAAAACGCCTATTCCATTAACATCGCTTGTTTGTTGAGGGATTGACCAAGATGAACCGACAAATGATTGTGCGGCGAGATTATACACTTCATCGGGTGTGGAATCTTTCAAAGCACGATACAGGGAGTTTTGGTCTGTCAAATCAGCAGTAAGATATTGAAAGTGTTCATGTTCACCCAAATGTTCAGTATTTGTTCTATTCTTCACGGAAGAACGGCGTTCAACACCATACACTTTGTAGCCCTTCTCCAAAAGCAAATCCGCCAAGTGGCTTCCATCCATTCCATTAACTCCTGTTATCAATGCTTTTTTCATACTATATTCTCCATAAAATTGATAAATTGTTCCATTTGTTCATCCTCCCTATCTTCTAATTGCTGAATTCGTTCATAACCTTTTGCCTTGTATTCTTCATATTCTTCATCATCAAAGAACAATTCTTCAATAGTTTCCACCCATTCCCGACTATCTTCACCATAAGGCATGATGATTGCTGAATCTCCAACCGCTTCTCTAATGGAGGGATAATCTTGAACCATGACAGGGACACCGTGCATCATAGGTTCAACAGCCGCCATCCCATATCCTTCAAATCGGCTTGGGAAGATAAACAATTTGGTAGCATCCCAAACATCTTCCATTCTTTCAACATATTGAACAATGTCCACCCTCCCATCACGCATAGCCCATGAATCGGCTATCATGGAGATAAACTCTTCTTTTTGACCACCATATCCTCCAAGCAAAATCCGATATGTCCATTTGTTGTTGAAGTCATTTACAATATCGGCCATGTAAGAACGACCTTTGTGATACATCGGGTTTATCATAGTAATATCCACTTTTTCTAACTTTTCCTTGCTAATTGGCCTTTTTGGTAGTCCCGGATGGAGAACAAACGATGGTGTTCTGTCTTCATAGTCAATAAACGAATTAGACCATTCGGAACATGAAACTACAAAGTCGGGGGCGAAGTATAGTGGAGAATCAATTGCCCAATAACCCAATGTCTTACCTTGAAGTAAAGGCGAGTCATACTCAAAACAGGCTTTAATGTATTTCTTCATTTTCTTTGCTACAATCTCCCAATCTCCTTCATCTTTCATCATTTGTTCAAAATGTAGGCGCATTATCTTGTCTAAGTCAAAATGTAATGTGCCTACTTTAATGCCCATTTCTTGCAGGTCGGAAATGAATTCTATGTATGGATAACCTAATTTACGACAATTGCTAACAAGGATATGAGAATAGGCATTTTGCCCTATGTGCAATTTAGCCTCTTTCAAAAATTTCTTCATACCTCTTGAATCTTCAAGGTTGGTTTCTAATCCTTCTCCAAGACGATGAACATATTCTGTCCCATTGTCCATCCCTTCAACACTCTTTCTTGGAGTGATACCCCAAGCCTCAACACCCTTATTGTTCAATGCTTCAACGATATTTGAATTATATCTTTCCGCCCCGCCAAAATCGGGAGGCCAATGTAAAGCGACTATTCCAACCTTCATAGTGTCCACGCCCAACGATTACGATGGCCTACTTCAACCCATCCTTCGTTAGCCAAATCTTGAAGGGCTTCACGCACATAATGTCTATTCCTTCCACCATTACAACCCAATCGGTTAAACAATTGAGTCATGGTCATATCTCCATTAACTTGAAGGGTTTCAGCAATCAATCGGTGATAGCGTCTTTCCCTATCTTGAACTTGAGCATCGGGTGGGAAATAAAGTGTGCCACGCCCTATACCATCAGTTTGAATGACTCCATCTTCCACCAATTCAAGTAAATAATGGGTGATTTTAGGCCGCCAATAACTGCTATTCCGCCTAAGTCCCCTACAAATACTCGTTTTAGAAACACCATTAGGGTGTTCTTCCACTATTCTTACAATCTCATTTAGGCAAGTCATGGTCTTTTGGTATTGATTCCTCCCCAAATTACGATAGCGACCACCATTGATTTTAGCCTTTTCAGCCTTTGAAATAGATGGTATATGCTTTACAGTAGGTTTGATATGGGCTTGTAAGGACTCCAAAACCGACTCACGGCTTAATTCGGGGTTCTCGTCAAGGATAGGTGTTAGCAAATCATCCAACGAAACGCCCATATTGAGCATCGGGATAAAGGGCTGAATTGCCTCTTCCACACTTACCATGAACATCGCATTGTCGGAAGGAGTATCTAATCCTTCTTCCTTTCTTCATAGGCTGTTCGCCAATCCACATAGTCGGGATTGTTCCTCCACAAAGTTTTTTGGCGTTTATAGCCCTTTTCACCAACCACATTCGCAGTTTTGAAGCAAAGGAAAACAGGACTTCTCAAAGTAGTATAACCAACACGCCTTCGCTCGCCCCTTGAAAGTGGGAGTGATTCATCCTCCCACAAGTGGAGGCCAATTTCTTTTTGCGTAGCAAATTCCACTTTATCTAAGAATGCAATAATAGATGCCCTCACAAGTTTGGTGTGCATCTGTCCGAGTTTGCGCTGTTTCGCCATATCATCAACATTTTAATGACCCTTAATAAAGATTTCACCTAAAGTGGGCGGTTTAGAGGTCATAATGGGCGGGTTAGAGGTAATTTGAGGGCGGTTTAGAGGTAGTTTTTTCAATGAGTGGGCGGGTTAGAGGTAATTTCCAATTCTATGAAGAAAAACGGCGGCTAAGGGGCTATTTTCTCCATCAAAATTGCTAAAGTGGGCGGGTTAGAGGTAAAGTGGGCTACTTAGAGGTAATTTCAAAATACATACTACATAGTTTAACCCCCAAAATCTAATTGTGAAATCATTCACACCCCAAATTTTTCGGGTCGGCAAGGGAATTCCCGACTTTTTGG
>TARA_B100001778_G_scaffold28721_1_pt1 | contig 22906 bp, 23 predicted proteins | sample TARA_B100001778 | Tara Oceans TARA_B100001778 (sample SAMEA2623826) | marine metagenome | biome: marine biome (ENVO:00000447); feature: deep chlorophyll maximum layer (ENVO:xxxxxxxx); material: "saline water (ENVO:00002010), including plankton (ENVO:xxxxxxxx)" | depth 40 m
ACTGATATTAAATCCTTAGATAAATCAGCTGAACTTGCTGAATTAAAAACCTTAACGCTTGAAATAATTGAAAAAGAAGATCAATTAACTAAAACAATTCAAGAATCGGAGAAGAGAGCTAATAAAACAATGAGAAAAGAACTTGATGAGATTTCATCTTCTATCAGAAAAAGGAATAACAAAGGTGATAAGGAAAGCGAAAAATATTTAGATGAAATTGTAAGTTCATATGAAAAAGTTTTATCCAAAGTTGAAAATAGAAAATCGAGAAAAGATGAAAGAAGTACAGAGAAACAGTTAGCTGAAACTCAGAAAGAGATAGATGATCTAAAAGGTAAATTGGTTGACTATGAGTCAGCACAAAGTGAAGATGAAGCTAATGAAGAGTTGAGTTCATTGAAGACTTTAATTTCTCAATTGGAATCGTATAATGATGTTCAAACTTCAAATGTTGAAACCCTTCAAAAAGATACTCAATCACAGATAGGAGAACTTACTAGTTCCATGTCTCAGATTTTGAATGACATCACTGATTTAAAGGCAATGATAGTCAACAGTGGAAATAATATTCAAAGCAAGCCGCCAAGTGATGAAGTAGAAATTACTAGTACTTTTGTCGGAAACAATACTTTAATGTCAGAAGAATCACAAATGCTTTTAGCTGGCATGTCAAATAATGAAACTCAGCAGAATCAACTAGCTAATGATAATGTTGTTGCCAAGGCATTTAATGATGAGATTAAGGTTTTAGATAATCAACAATCAGATTTATATTATAAAAAAGCACAGATGTTAATCATTAGCAATAATTTTGAAGAATCACTAGATAATGCATTTAAAGTAATTGAATTATCTCCGGAAAGATTAGAAGCCTATACTTTAATTGGAAATATATATATGACGGCAATCAATAGATGTTCAGATATAGGAGAAGATCAGTTTTCAAAAAAATTAGTTGCTATTGCTGCATATAAAATGTATGAAAAAAGTCAAAATGATCAAAAAATGAATGAAGCAATGATGTTTTTTCCTACAACAGATGAAATTAAAAGTAGTGGATATTCTAAGTCTAAGTCAGTTGATTTAAATGTTTGTTGGGTTAATGAGGAAATTACTTTATTATCAAAAGGAGATTGATGTTCATTGATCATAGATGATGAGACTTTTATATTTTTCAATATCATCTTTATTTTTATTAGGTTGTTCTTTAGATACAAAAACTCAATCTATTCCTGAAGATTATGGTGGGCCGGTTATCGAAATGTATAATAGTATGACTTCATATAGTGATAACTCAAGATTACGATTAAAATTAAATTCTAAAGAATATTTTGTATATAAAAATGAAAATGAAGAATATCCTCAAGGCTTATTTATGGAGGTTTATTCAACTGAAGAAAAAAAAATCATCGCTACATTTGTTGCCAATTATGTTATAAAGTTTTATAATGACAATTATTATAAGGCTACTGGAAATGTTATATTAACTAACCTTGAAACTAAAGATGTATTAAATACTGAAGAATTATTGTGGTATCCTGAAAAAGAAAAATTTGTTACAGATAAATTTTTGACTATTAAAACGGATGGCGAATTGCATAAAGGTGAAGGAATGGAATCAAATCAAGATTTTTCATCATATAGAATTATTAAACCAATGGGTAGCATACAATTTGAAGATTAGTGATATAATACATATGTTTTAATATTTTCTATTTTAAAAAAATGATATTTTATTAACTATTTTATAACTTTTTACATTTAAAAAAATTAATTTTGGCTTCCTAAATTTTAATTATGTCGATAATAGGTACGTTAAGAAATAAGATGGGAAAGTTTCTAGTCTTTGTTATTGGATTCTCAATAGCATCTTTTGTATTAGGTGATATACTTGGTCCTAACTCAACTTTATTTGGGGGGAATGATACAACTGTTGGTACTATAAAGGGTGAAGATATAGATTTCACATCATTTCAATCTTTATATGAAGAGTTTTCCTATAATTTTTCTTTGAATAGTGGAACTTCGCCTTCTCCTAACGATGTGCAACTTTTAAGGGAACAAGTTTGGGAAAAATTTATTCAAGACATTGCATTTCAAAATGAATATGATAAATTAGGTATTACTGTTACGAGTTCTGAGCTTGTTGAAATGGTACAGGGAAATAATATCCACCCAGTTGTTAGACAAGCTTTTACAAGTCCTGAGACAGGAGTTTTTGAATCAGAGCAGGTTGTTTTTTTTCTAAAGAATTTATCTAACCAAAGCGTTGAACAACAACAATTTTGGTCAAATTTTGAAAGAAACTTAATCCCTTTAAGACTAAGGGATAAATATGAAAACCTTATTTCTAAAACTAATTATGTTAATAAATTAGAATCAAAACGTGAATATATAAACTCTAATCAATCTTCTTCTATATCTTATTTATATGTCCCTTTTTATTCTATTAGCGATTCTTTAGTTTCTGTTTCTGATAATGAATTAAAATCCTTTCTTTTTAATAACAAAGATGATTATAAACAAGAAGAATCTCGTTCTATAAAATATGTGTCTTTTGATGTAAGTCCTTCTATTGAAGATACTCTTTATGTTAAGGAAGAAATGAATAATTTAAAATCACTTATTAATCAATCTTCTAGTGATTCTATTTTTTCTTCAATTAATTCAGACGATTTGGATTATTATATTTCATTAAGAGAAGATGAAATAAAGAATTTGTTTGGTTCAAACCCTAATGTTGGAGATATTATAGATCCTCAAATTTTAAATAATCAATATGTTTTATATAAATTATCTGAAATCATTAAGGAAGACAAATTTAGTGCAAGAGCAAAGCATATTTTATTCAAGTGGGATGATCAAAGTTTAAACCCTAAATCAGAAGTTAGAAATGAAGCCAATAGAGTTTTGAATTTAATAAGAAATGGAAGTGACTTTGGTGAAATGGCTAGAATGTATAGTCAAGATGGATCGGCTAGTAATGGTGGCGATTTAGGATGGTTTACTGAAGGGCAAATGGTTGATCCTTTTGAAAGAGCAGTTTTTTCTAAAAGATCATCAGGTTTAATTAATAGAATTATTGAAACGGATTTTGGGTTTCACATAATTGATGTAAGTTCTGCAAAATCTAATAAGGTTTTTAAAGTTTCTAAAATTGTTAAAGATATAATTCCTAGCGATGTAACAAGAAACATTTCATATAGACAAGCAGAAATTTTTAGATCTGAGAATAACAATATGGATGATTTTTTATCTGCTGCTGAGAAGCTTGGTTTAAAAATTTCTTCTAATAAAATAAAGAAGAACGATCAAACTGTTGGATCTTTACAAAACTCAAGATCTTTAATTATGTGGGCTTATGGAGTGGATGATTTAGGTGACATATCTAATGTAATAGAATTGGATAACTCATATGTGATTGGTATTTTATCTGAAATTAAAGAAGAGGGAACTTCTGAATTAGAAGATGTAAAGTTTTCGATCAGAAGAAAAATTATTAATAATAAAAAATTTGATTTTGTAAATGATAAATTATCTGGGATAGAAGGTTCTTTAGATGAAATTGCTGCGTCTTATGGTATTAATGCTAATGTTTTTACTATGGACAATTTACTTCTTAGTTCAAGTTCTTTAAATAATGTTGGATATTCTCCAAATGCTATAGGAGTTGCTTTCTCTATGGATGAATCTGAAAAAACTAAACCTTTTGCTACTGATGACGGCGTTTTAATTTTACAATTAAACTCAAAAGATAGTTTTTCTGAACAAGAAGATTATTTACCTTTTTCTAATTCATTGCTCGAGGCACTTAACCTAGCCTCTCCTTTAAAAATAGATAAAGCAATTAAAGGGTTTTCTGACATAAGCGATTATAGATACAAATTCTTTTAATTTGAATTGGAACAAAAGTAGTTTTTTAGAAAGGATCAATTCAGTCCATAAATTTCCTTGTAATTATATGTTTAAATTTATTGTTCCAATCTCGGAAAAGGATAAGCTTTTAATGTTATTTGAAAATGATGATTATAAGCTTAAGGAATCCTCTAGTAAAAATTTTATTTCAATTACATTGTCTAAAATGATGAAAAATGCTGATGAAATAATTTATATTTATGAAAAAACATCCAAAATAAAAAACATTATCTTACTTTAATTATGTGGAATAAAGTTGACAATAAGCTTACTAAAAAATTTGAATTTAAAAACTTTATTGAAGTATGTGCTTTCTTTTCTAAAGTAGCTATTATTTCTGAAAAATTAAATCATCATCCTAAAATTATAGTTGAGTATAATAGTGTTCAGATAGAGTTATTTACTCATGATAAGAACAACTCTGTAACTGAAAAAGATTATAATTTAGCAGATGCTATTGATAAATTGTCATGAATGAAGAAACAAAATTATTTATTGTTCCAACCCCAATAGGAAACCTAAAAGATATAACATTTAGATCAATAGAGATTATGAAGAATTCTGATTATATCCTATGCGAGGATACTAGAGTATCTAAAAAACTATTAAATCATTATAAAATAAATAAACCACTCAAAACATATCATGCTCATAATGAGCATAAGGTATTTTCAAAATATATTCATGATATGAAATTGGGAAAAAAAATTTGTTTAGTTTCGGATGCGGGAACCCCCTCAATATCTGATCCAGGTTATTTATTAGTTAAAGAAGCTAATAAGTTAAAATTAAAAATAGAATGTTTACCTGGCCCAACTGCTCTGATCCCTGCATTAGTAAAATCAGGGTTGCCATCTGAAAAATTTGTTTTTGAAGGGTTTCTTCCAACTAAAAAAGGAAGATCAAAAAGACTTAAGCTTTTATTAAATGAAACTAGAACAATGATTTTTTATGAGTCTCCTTTAAGATTATTAAAAACAATAGAAGAATTTAAAAATATTTTTGGACAAGAAAGAAAAGTATCAGTTTCAAGAGAAATTTCTAAAATTTATGAAGAAACAATTAATGGATCTCTTTCCAAGGTTCATGAAATCCTTCTTAATAAAAAAATTAAAGGTGAAATTGTTATTGTTTTAACAGGTAGTAAATAATAATGTACAGAATTATTCTTTTTATATTCTTTTTTTCTTTTTCATTTAGTTTATTTTCATTTCAACTATCTCAAAATTCTCAAATTTCTGTAATTACTATTGGGCCATCTCAAAAAGAATTGTATAGCGCATTTGGTCATAGTGGAATTAGAGTTAAAGATGATAGTTTAGGTATTGATTATTTTTATAATTATGGTGTTTTTGATTTTGATCAGCCTAATTTTTACATCAATTTTTTGAAGGGAAAGTTGCTTTATATGGTAGTTCGGTATAATTATAAAACTATAGAAGATCATTATATTTTTAATAATAGATTTATTAAAGAACAAGTACTTAATTTAAATTCAACCCAGAAATTAAAAACATTTAATTTCCTTGAAAACAATATATTAAGTCAAAATAAATATTATTACTATAACTATATATATAATAATTGTGCAACTAAGATAAGAGATTTATTTGATGAAATTTTTCCTAAATATGTTGAATATGATTCTATAAATAATGATAATTTATCTTATAGGGAATTAATGGATCTTTATTTATATGAACAAAAATGGGGAGATTTAGGTATTGATATTTGTTTGGGTTCCGAAATAGATAAAATAGCAGATAATTATAATTCTATGTACTTGCCAGATTATTTATTTTCAAATTTAGATAATGCTAATACTAGTGAAAATCAAAATTTTATATTGAAAGAAAATGAAATCTTTTCACCTAGCAAAACCAAGAATAGTTCAGTTTTTTTGAGTCCAAATCTTGTTTTATTTATTCTTTTATTAATAACAGTTTTTCTTATTTTTAGAGAAAGAAAATATGATTTATGGTATAAAAAATTTGATTTTATTCTATTCTTTTTTTCTGGAGCTATAGGTTTACTCTTAGTGTATCTATGGTTTTTTACTGACCATCTTTCTTCATATAATTTCAATCTTATTTGGGCTTTTCCATTTAATATAGTTGTAGCTTTCTTTTTATTTAATGAAAAAGTTTTAGATAAAATAAAAATTTATTTTTTAACCATTTCTCTTCTTTTACTTTCTTTAATTTTATTATGGGTTTTGTTACCTCAAAAACTAAATGCGTCTCTTGTATTTTTGGTTTTAGCAATTCTATTCCGTTCCATTTCAATTTATTTCAAATTACATAATAGATCAATTGTCAATTGATATCACATGTATCTATTTATACTATCGAAAATTAAGTTTTTTTCATATCCCTTTTGATATAGATAATTAAATAACTTTTGTTTTTTAAGTTTAACTTCTTCTTTTTTAATAGTCTTTTTTTTATTTATCAATAAACTTTTTAAAGTCTCCAAATAAATTTCATTATCAATTGATTCTAATCCTTGAGTAATTTCATTTTCACTTATTCCTTTATTAATTAGATATGATTTTATTTTACTTTTACCCCACTTATTAATTTTAAACTTTCCTCTTGAAAATGACTTTGAAAACCTCAAATCATTAATCATATTAATTTTTTTTAGTTTATCAATTATTTTCTTAGAAGTATTAGAGTCATATCCAAATGAAGAGAGTTTAATTAGTACTTCTTTTGAGGATCTTTCTCTGTAATTACAGAAAATTATAATTTTTTCAAATGCCTCTTTTTCTGAAAGTTTTTTCAAATTATTTAATATATCCTTTTCTTCTTAAAACACTTTCAACAAACCTTATTTCATTATCAGAATTAAAAACTTTAAAAGGAAGAAAAATTATTTGAACTTTATTTATCTTAAATAAAAAACCATCTTTTTTCTTATATGCTTTTTTTATGTTCTCCCATTTCATTGGCATTCCTTGATTTGAACTTACTTTTATAAGTATTTGTTGACTTGAAATTTCATATGATAGCCTTTCAAACATATACCTGCCTTGTTCAACTTGAGTCATCCCAGCAAATTGTATAAGCCAAAATAAAAAATATAAAAACAATGCTATTGATGAGCCGATTATCCACCATATGTTTGGAATTATGAAATACCCTGAACATAATGCTATATAAATTAAGAATACCCACCATTGGTCATTCAATAAATTTAATAACCCCTTTTTTATATATAGGCTTGGTTTAAGTTGATATTTTCTTGTTTTAACTATCATGATATCATTCTTTATTTATAATTAATCTGCTAATTTTTAATTCATCAAATTTCTTTTTAATGAATACTATAATAGAATAGCTACTTTTTTCAGTTTTATACTCTGCTAAGATATAATTAATTTCATTACTAACTTCTCCCTCGTAAATGAAATTTAAAGATGCTAAAGGTTGATTGTCGAAGAAATTTTTTAGAGTTAATTCAGCTTTATTTTTGTTAGAATTAATTATCTCATTATCGATATTTAATTCATGCTCATCATGTAATACATTAATAATTTCTCTAGGACTTGTAATTTCAATTGCTTTTTTAATATTTTCAATAGAGTTCTCTTGATTAATAAATGATGTGTTTATACTCATTATAATTAATAGAATTAAATTTATAAAATATCTTTTCACAATAAATTGAATATTATTATACAAACATAATTCTCAATAAGTATTTTTACTAAAATGAATAAGAAAGTTCTATTAATGATTCTTGATGGTTGGGGAAAGGGAAAAGAGTCTAGCATTTCTGCTATTGATAAAGCTAATACACCTTTTATAGATTCACTCTATATTGATTATTCAAATTCCGAACTAAGCGCTTCTGGTAAAGATGTAGGTTTACCTGATGGTCAGATGGGAAATTCAGAAGTTGGCCATATGAATTTAGGTGCGGGCAGGGTGATTTTTCAAGATTTAGTAAGATTAAATAATGAGATTGCAAACAATAATTTTTCAAAAAATAAAGAGTTTATTAATTGCATTAATTATCTAAAGAAAACAAAAAAATCTCTTCATTTGTTAGGGTTACTTTCCGATGGAGGTGTTCATTCTCATTACGGTCATTTATTTCATATTGTGAATATTTTAAAAAAAATGCACATGGAAAATGTATTTATTCATTCCTTTTTAGATGGAAGGGATACTGCACCTAATAAAGGGATTGAATCTATTAAAAAACTAAGTGTTTTAATTAGAGATTCAAAAATAAAATTAGCAACAATTATGGGAAGATATTATTCTATGGATAGAGATATGAGATGGGATAGGGTTAAGCTTGCTTATGATGCAATGGTTAGAGGTAAGGGTGTTAAATCTTATAATCTTCATGATTCAATTAAAAAATCATATGATAAAAATGTTTTTGATGAATTTATTTTACCAACAGTAGGTATGGAAAAGGATAAGCCAATCTGTAAAATAAATGATGGAGACGTTGTTTTTACATATAATTTTAGATCTGATAGAATGAGGCAGCTCACTTCAGTTTTAACTCAAAAAGATTATATAAAACACAAAATGAAAAAAAAGAAATTATATTTTTTGACAATGACAAATTATGATGAAGAATTTAAAAATATTAATGTTTTATATAATAAACCTAATATTAAAAATACATTAGGAGAAATTCTAAGTAAAAATAATAAACGTCAACTTAGAATAGCTGAAACTGAAAAGTACCCGCATGTAACATACTTCTTTTCAGGAGGAAGAGAAGAAGAGTTTCTTAATGAAGAAAGAATTTTATGTCCATCTCCAAAAGTTAGTACTTATGATCTAAAACCTGAAATGAGTGCTTTTGAAGTAGAAAAAAAAATTGTACAAAAAATTGAATTGGATTGCTATGATTTTATTTGTTTGAACTTAGCAAACCCTGATATGGTTGGGCATTCTGGTGATTTTGAAGCTACAGTAAGAGCTTGCGAGGTTGTTGATAAATGTTCCAAAAAAATCATTGATAAAGCTCTTAGTATGAATTATAAGATTATTTTAATAGCAGATCATGGTAATGCTGATATCATGATAAATAAAGATGGAAGCCCTCATACGTATCATACTACTAATCCTGTCCCATTTATTTTAATAGATAAAAATTTTAAGTCTAAATTAAAAAATGGAATCTTGGCAGATGTAGCTCCAACTATTTTAGATATTATGGATATACAAGTTCCTAAAGAAATGACAGGTAAAAGTTTAATATGAGGACAATTAATTTTTTTATATTATTCTTCTTGTCAGCTTGTTCTAATTTTAATGAAGTAAAAAAAATTTCTAGTTATTATAACATTGACTCTTTACTAAATTCTCAAATTATAATTTTACCAAACTCAAATGATCTACAAAAAGAAGTAACATGGAATTCTAAATCTGAAAAGTCAAATTTTTCTCCCCGAAATTTTGATTGGCAGAAGGAATTAAATGTTTTTAATCAAATCGATATAAACCAAGTTTCAAATAAAAGTTTGTATGAGGTTTTATCAAAAGATAATTTAATTGAATATAAAAAATTAGTTGATGAAGAAGGAATAATTAGTATTGAGATAACTTTTGATAGCAATGACAAACCTAAAAGTATTGTTGCATATGGCATTAAGAAAAACTTTCTTTTTAATTCATATAGAAACTATAACCTTTCTTTTGACTCCATTGGAAATTTAACAAACTATCTTTTTGAAGATAAGCAGATACGAATTTTTAATGACACCTTGTTATATAAGGTTTATGGTAATATAATTTGGTAACCATCTAAGTAACTCTATTTTTTTCTTTTTTTATTTTTTTGTAAGATTCAGTTTTTAATATTTCAATTAAAGCATTAATAGTATGATATAAATCCTGGAAAGATGTATATAAGGGTGATATCCCAAATCTTATATATTTATCTGGTCTATAATCACAGATAATTTTTGGAAATTTTTTACTTCCTTTTGCTAATGTCCTACAAATTTTCCACGATTCAGCATGTGATATTGTTACATGTGACCCTCTATTTAAAGGATCCCTTGGACTCTCTATTTTTACGTTATATGAATCAAGTTCCTGGTTTATTAATGATATAAAATATTCACTTTGTGAGATGCTTTTTTTTCTGATAGATTTTGTTGTAGCTTTAGTTATTATATCAAGACCAGCTTCCATTCCTACCATAGATAACACTCCGGGTGTGCCAATATCAAATTTATTTATGTTATTTGCCGCTTCATATTTATCTGAAAACTTGAAGGGTAGCTTATGTCCAAACCAACCTTTAATTGGATTTTCTAATTTACTTTGAATTGAATTGTCTACAAATAAAAACCCTGGCGCACCCGGCCCTCCATTTAAGAACTTGTAACTACAACCAACTGCCGCTAAAGTATTTGTTTTTTTTAAATCAATATGTGTTGCTCCAACAGCGTGACTTAGATCCCATACAATGATGCTATTATTTTTTTTAGCATAATCATTTAGTTTTTTTAAAGGATACATCCAACCGCTTTTATAACTAACTAAACTTAAACATAAAATCCCAGGAGATTTTTTAATTGCTTTTTCAATTAAATTAATTTCAGCTGAAATATCTTGAGAATAATTTATTATAGTTGGGTTTTTAATATTAAAATTAGAAGAGATGCCTTCTATTATATAATTGTCAGATGGAAAATTAAAAGAATCAGATATAAGGCTTTTCTTATAAAGATTTGATTTTAAAAGTGAAAAAACAATTTGATATAAATTTATAGATGTTGAATCTCCAATCTTTACTTCTCGCTTTTTCGCTCCTAGAATTTTAGCTAACTTTTTTTCTAAATTGTCAGATAAATCTAACCACTTTTCATTCCAACTTCTAACAAGCCTATCTCCCCACTCATAATCAATTGTTTTTCTAATTTTTTTAATTGATTTTATGGGTAACTTACCAAGAGAATTGCCATTAAGGTATATTTCTTTTTTTGAATTTAAAAAATGAGATTTATATTTTTTTAAACTGTCTTTCCTATCTAATTCAATAGCTTGTTTAAGTTTCATTTAATTCAGATTTTATTATATTTTTTTTCATAATTTCTTTTTCGAATTTTTTCATAACATAAAGATGTATTTTAGCTTGACTATTTTTGTAAATCATCCATGGAAGTTTTGGAATAAACTCATGGATAGCAATCATAATATAATTATTATTTAGTATCGATCTAAACTCAAGCCAGCCTAAGTTTTTTCTTTTTGTTAAAACACCTCCTGTAATATAAAAAAGCTTTCTGTCTCTACTACTTCTATTTCTAATTAACTCTAGTTTAAGAAGGTTTATTTTGCCCAGATAAAAAATTAAATTATTTCCATCAAATTTTGGGTTTATAATGTTTACAAACTTTTTACTTATCCATACTGGAAAATAATCCGCTACTTTTTCTGCTGAATATTTATTTGGATTATATATTCTCTGTACACTTCTAACCGTATTTTCTTCGAATTTAATTTTATTGAAGCTGGGTAATTTTGGAGCTTCTAATTTAAGAGCTTTCATGATACTATCATCTAACTTTCTAAAGTTGACATTAAATAAATTTTGATTTTCTTTATTTGGAATCATTTTATGTTTCAGACTTTCAACTAATGGAGAAACAAGATTTAAACTAGTATTAGTAAACAAACTAACCCAAAGCTTTGATAGTCCCAAAGAGAACAAAGGAATTGAAAAGATTATTCTTCTTTTTTTCATTAATAGAGCTGTTCTTTTTAATAAATTCATATATGTTATAATCTCACCGCCTCCAATTTCAATTCTTTTATTATAAGTTTTTTGATCACTTAGGCAAATTCTTAAAATATTAAGAAGATCAAAAACATCTAAAGGTTGGTTAATAGATTTAGTCCATAACGGACACATCATGACAGGAAGGTTCTTCACAAGATTAGTAATAATTTTAAAAGATGAACCACCTGGTCCAATGATTATTCCAGCTCCTATTGAAGTCAATGGAGTTGATCTACTAGATAGTGTTTTTTCTACTTCATATCTTGAAAGAAGATGTTTAGAAATCTTTATTTTATCCTTAGGCAATATGCCCCCAACATATATGATTTGTTTTAGTTTGTTTTTTTCTGCTGCCCTGGAAAAATTATCGGCTAGAAGAAGATCTGTGTCTTCAAATTTACTTTGGTTTAATCTGCTTGATGGTTGCATTGAATGGACCAAATAAATTGCTACATCACAACCTTCTAATGCTTTTTCAGTACTTGTAATCGAATACAAATCAACTTTTTTCCATTTTATATTTTTATCTTGATTATTGGAAACTTCTTTTCGGCTTAAAGCTATAATATCGTATTCGTTTTTAAATTTTTTTATAATCCATCTGCCAATAAATCCTGAAGCACCAGCTATAACAATTTTCTTTTTCATTAAAATTTAATTATTGAAATAATTTATTTTAATAAATTAAATATTTTATTATTATTATTAAAAAAATTATTGTAATACTTACCTTAGTTTATGATTAATAAAAAAGATGTTTATGAATCTCAGAAAAAATGGGCTTTGGGTATTATTAATATTGGAAAAGCAAAAAATGATTTTACTCGTGCTCAAGAACTAACTCAAGAATTTTTGGAAACCCAATATGATTTTAATTTAGGCAATGTTCAATTCAAACCTACTAAAGCATCCCTGCACCAGTTCAGAAATGATATATCATCAGCAATGTCCTATTTTATTGGTGAAAATAAATCTTTTGATGAGGATTCTGGTTTTGCATTAACGCCATGGTCAGAGGTTAAATTTGAAAATGATAGCATTCAGTATCATGATAACATAGCGTCTGCAATGGGAAATTATTTTTTTAAAGATTCTTCAAATAATGAAATTAAAGTAGAATATACGTTTGTTTATATTAAAAGAGGTGATGGAGATATAAAAATTATATTACATCATTCATCTCTTCCTTATGATTTAAACTTTAAATAACTGTTAAAAAGAGTCACCTAATAGTTGAAGCAAATCCATAAATAAGTTTATTATATCTAAATAGATGTTTATTGCTAAACTTACTGCAGTTGACCATGATTCATCTCCCTTTGCTGCTGCTTTTTCTAATCTATTAAAATCATAAACTAGATAAAGAGAAAATATAATTACACCACAATAACAGAAAAACCTTCTATATCTCGTGGACTTAAATATAAAATAATTTAAAAGCTCACCAATTATTAAAGCGGTTAAAGCAATAAATAAGAATAGACCTAAAAAACCAAAATCTATATCGGTCATAGAAACTATTAATAAAGCAAGAAAAATTGCCATAGAGGTAGATGCCATTGCTTGAAAAACAATATTTCTCCATTTTTCACTATAAGTGAAATGATCTTTTTCAATTACCTCTTTATTAAATTTATTTTTAATTTTTTCCATTTCATCGGAATCAGATTCAAATGGATTTAATCCATCATTTTCATAATAAAAAAGTAGTTTTCCTTCGGATTCAATTTTTTTAACACCTATTGTTTTAAGGTATTCTTTAAATCGAAAATTTTTCCCAACCTTAACAATAAATGGTCCTAAACTCCATCCCACAAACCCAGAAAATATCCCTACCATAATAATATTAATTGGAAATTGATCACCATAAAACCAAGCTAAAAATAAAAACAAAAACGTTCCCACTATTGTTATATACGTTTCTTTCCAGGTCTCAAAATCTCTATTAATCCTTGAAAAAATAGTTGTAATAAGTAACATACCCCCAACTATTGAAAAGGTTTTGACAAATAATATATTTTCCATTTTACTAGTGGGTGATACTGGATTCGAACCAGTGACCCCTGCCCTGTCAAGGCAGTGCTCTGAACCAACTGAGCTAATCACCCGTTTGTTAAATATAGTAATAATCTATTTTAGTATAAATCTAAATAAATGGATAAAAGATAAGATTAATTAAATTTGTTATCTGAAAATATAGTTTTAGCATGAAAAAGCAACCTATTGTATTGATAAATTTAATATTATTTATATCTCTTCTAGGTATCATTATATTTCAGTTTAGCTGGATAAATCAAATTGTGAAGCTTAATGATGAATCTTTTAAAAAAGAGATTCAAGAAATATTATCAATAGTTAGTGTTCGTTTAGAAGAAAAAGAAATATATGAGTTAACTAAGGATAATTTACAATCTAAAATAAATATTAAAAGGAGTAATCAAGATGGTCAGATTGAGTTAATTGAAAGCTCTTTTGTTAAGAAAATTTTGGACTCTATAAATTCCGAGAACACTTCAAATGATTTCTTACGTTTTAATTTTGAAACAGGAGATCAACAAATAGAAAAATCTTCTCCATCCAACACTTCTTTTTCTATTGAAAAAGGAAGAGATGATTTTAAAGTTGATTCTTCTTTACAAAATGAAATCAATAAATTAATAGTAAAATCTGAAGTAATTCAGTTAGTATTGAATCAATTACTCAATAAGGAAAAGACTTTAGATCAGAGAATAGATAAAGAATTTATTAATACTTTATTAGTAAGAGAACTTGACAACAGAGGTATTGATTTAGAATTTCAGTTTGCTGTAATTGAATCATCAACTAAGAATGAGATTGTTTCTACCATAGTAGATAAAGAGTTGCTAAATAGTTCATTAAAAACACAACTTTACCCTAATGATATTGGAAATAAATCCGCAGAGTTGTTAATACATTTTCCAGATCAAGAAAGGTATTTATTCGGAAAGATTCTTTTCAGTCTTGTTTTATCATTGATATTCTTAGTGGGCATTATTTATTGTTTTTATTATGCTATTAGTACAATTTATAAACAAAAGAAACTGTCTGATATAAAGAATGATTTTATTGATAATATGACTCATGAATTAAAAACACCTATTTCTACTATTTCTCTTGCCTGTGAGGCACTTGAAGATCCGAAAATTAAGTCGGGCAAAAAGATGAACAAAAAATATTTGAAAATTATTGGAGATGAAAATAAACGCCTAAGTCATCAGGTAGAGAAAGTTCTACAAATTGCTGTTCTTGATAAAAACAATTCAAAATTAAAATTTAAAAACATAAACCTTCATTCTGTATTAAAAGACTCCATAGATATTATCGGATTTCAAATTGAAAAAAATAAAGGAAAAATTAGAAAGAACTTTGTTGCATCAAATGATTTGATAAATGGAGATGAAATGCACCTAATAAATGTTTTTAATAATTTATTAGATAATGCTAATAAATATAGTGGTAAAACCCCCAAAATAGATATTAATACTTTTAACTCAAATAATTCTATTACTGTTGAAGTAAAAGATAATGGTTTAGGCATGAAAAATTCTGTAACTAAAAGAATATTCGAAAAATTTTATAGAGAACCCAAAGGAAATATCCATAACGTTAAAGGGTTTGGGTTGGGTTTATCTTACGTTAAAAGTATGATTAAAGAACATGACGCTAAAATTTTTGTTAAAAGTAAAATAAACCAAGGTTCACTTTTTCAAATTAAATTTAAACTTTCAAATGCAAAAAAATAAATTATTAATTGTAGAAGACGATCCTAATTTAGGTAGGATTTTAGAAGATTATTTAAAATTAAAGGGTTATCAAATTACCTTAGCAGTAGATGGAGAAGATGGTTTATCTAAATTTAGTAAAGATAATTTTGACTTTATAATTCTTGATATTATGATGCCAAAAAAAGATGGGTTTTCTTTAGCAAAGGACATAAGAGACATCAATAGTGTAGTTCCGATTTTATTTTTAACTGCTAAAAACATGAAGGATAATATAATTAAAGCCTTTAAGCTTGGCGCTGATGATTACTTAACCAAGCCTTTTAGTATGGAAGAATTGATTTTAAGAATAAAGGCAATCCAGAAAAGAGTAAAAGTAGATAAAGTAAAACCACTCCATGATAAATTTGATTTCGGCCAATTTACTTTTTATCATAAAGAAAATCTTTTGTCTATCAAGGAAAATAAAATAAAATTAACTACTAAGGAAAATGAATTACTTAAATTATTTTGTTTGAATATTAATAAAAAAGTTAATAGAAAAGAAGCACTAATAAAGATATGGGGGGATGATTCGTACTACAATGCTAGAAGTATGGATGTCTATATTGCCAAACTTAGAAAACATATGAAACTAAGTGATGAAAATGTTAAAATAATGACTCTTCACGGTTATGGTTTTAAGCTTTTTGCTTCTAAGTAATTTGTTTGTTTGATTTTTTTTTTATATTATCTAATAACCTAAATATTAAATATGAAGATAATTGGTTCTATATATATAAGAGATAATGCTACTGTAAGAGCAACTTATGGAGATTTAAATAAATGTGAGGCGTATGATAAAAGTCCTATTGAAGTAGCTAATGAGTTTCAGGATAATGGAATTAAATTACTTTATTTGGTTGATTTAGATGGTGCCGTAAAAAAATCACCAAAAAATCTTCATGCACTTGAAATGATTTCTGAATTTACTAAACTAAAAATTAATTTTACTGGAGGGTTATATGAGAATGAACATGTAGGTCAGGCTTTTTTAAGAGGGGCTGATTTAGTCACAATATCTTCTATTGCTGTTCATAATAAGGAGTTATTTATGTCATGGTATTTATCATGGGGCAGAAAAAAGATTGTTTTAGCATGTGATGTTTTTGATAATTTTTTAAGAACTGGTGGATGGAAAGAATCTTCGAAGATAAATATTTTTGATCATCTTGAATATTACTATGAGAAAGGAATAAGATATATAAAAGTTACAGATATTTCAAAAGAAGGAAGTTTATCTGGCCCAAGCATAAAATTATATCAAGAAATTATGAAAAGATTTCCAAATTTCTCTATTTATGCTGGTGGTGGTGTTAGGGATCTTGATGATTTAAAAAGATTATCAGACTTAGGTATATATGGCACTATTATTGGAAAAGCATATTATGAGGACAGGTTAAGTCTAAAAGATCTAAAGAGTTTTACTTCATAATAACCTTATAAAATATTAAAGTTATTTTTTAATATTTACTATTTGATCATCATCAAATCTTTAATTTTATAATTGATTGGAAATTAATGTATTTTTGCATTCATGAATTCAAAAATTTTTGATAAAAAACTGGGTATAATAGGAGGCGGACAATTAGGGAAAATGCTTCTGTCAGAATGTAATAAAATGAATATTTATACCTCTGTTTTAGATCCTAATAAAAACTCCCCTTGTAAAAACTTATCAAATAAATTCTATTGTGGGGATTTTAACGATTATGATACAGTATATAGTTTTGGAAAAGATTGTGATTTAATAACTTTTGAAATTGAACATATTAATGTTGATGCTCTTGAGTCTTTAGAAAAAATTGGTAAAGCTATTTATCCAAAATCTAAAACTTTAAGAATTATTCAAGATAAAAACTTGCAAAAATCTTTTTTTAAAAAAAATAATATTCCTACTTCAAATTTCGAATATTTTAAGTCTTTAGATGAGTTAAAAAAATCGATTGAAGATAATAAAGTTAAGTTTCCTTGTGTATGGAAAAAAACAAAATTTGGATATGATGGTTTTGGAGTTAAAATTCTAAATTCTTTTGATGATATTAACAATTTGCCTAACTCTGAAATGATTATTGAAGATTATATTCCTTTTGAAAAAGAGCTTAGTGTGATTGTTGCAAGAAATGTTAAGGGAGACATAAAATGTTATCGAACCGTTGAAATGGAATTCAATAATATTTCAAATCAAGTTGAATATGTTATTAGTCCTGGGAAAATATCAGAGGAAATAGATAATGAAGCTCAAAAATTAGCAATAAAATTATCAGAGTCATTAGATTGTGTTGGATTGCTTGCAGTGGAAATGTTTATGAATAAAAATAAAATTTTAGTTAATGAGGTGGCTCCTAGACCTCATAATAGTGGACATTTTTCAATTGAAGCATGTGAGAGCTCACAGTTTCAGCAACACATTAGAGCTATATTTAATTTAGACCTTGGAGAAACAAAGCATTCAGGTTCTGCTATAATGTTAAATCTAGTTGGAGAAAAAGGTTTTAAAGGAAAAGTTTTCTATGAGAATCTTGATGAAGTTTTTAATGATAAATCTGCTAATCTGCATATTTATGGTAAAGAGGAGACAAGACCTAATAGAAAAATGGGGCATGTAACAATAATTTGTGATAAATTTGAAGAAGCATATAAAAAAGCTAAAACCTTAAAAGATACTATAAAAATAAAAACAAAATAATTATGTCTAAAGTTGGTATTATAATGGGCAGTAAGTCAGATTATCCCGTAATGAATGAAGCTGCTAAAGTTTTAGAAGAATTTAATATTGAGTATGAAATAAATATAGTTTCTGCCCATAGAACACCTGAAAAAATGATGAATTATAGTAAAAATGCTCATCTTAATGATGTGAGTGTAATTATTGCAGGGGCAGGTGGTGCTGCTCATTTGCCAGGTATGGTAGCATCTAATTCTATATTACCAGTAATTGGTGTTCCAATTAAATCAAGAAACTCAATTGATGGTTGGGATTCTGTTTTATCTATACTGCAAATGCCAGCTGGTGTTCCTGTAGCTACTGTTGCTCTTGATGGAGCTAAAAATGCAGGTATTCTTGCCGCTCAAATTTTAGCAGTTTCAAATAAAAATTTATCTGAGAAAATAAAAGAATATAAAACTAGTCTTGCAGATAAAGTAATCAAAGATGATTCAACTCTATAATAATTTCAATGAACCATATTGATTCATCTTATTTTAATGAAAATTTTTTAGAGCAAATTATCAAGAAAGATTTAGATAATGGGCTTGATAAAAAAAAATTAAAATTTAGGTTTCCTCCTGAACCTAATGGGTTCTTGCATATCGGACATGCTAAATCTATTTGTTTAAATTTCGGTTTTGGAAAAACTTTCTCGGCTCCAGTAAATCTTAGATTTGACGACACAAACCCTGAGAAGGAGAGTATGGAATTTATTAATTCAATAAAAGAAGATATTAGGTGGTTAGGTTTTAATTGGGATTCGGAGTGCTATGCGTCTGATTATTTTGATAAATTGTATGAATGGGCAATATATTTAATAAAAAATCAAAAAGCTTATGTTGATTCACAAGATCAAGAAACTATTTCTAATCAAAGAGGTATTCCTACAGCTCCAGGAAAAAATAGTCCGTATAGAGATAGATCAGTAGAGGAAAATTTAAATCTTTTTGAAAAAATGAAATTTGGTGATTTTTCTCCAGGTGATTGTGTTCTAAGAGCAAAAATTGATATGGAATCCCCAAATATGCACATGCGAGATCCTGTTTTGTATAGAATTATAAATTTTGATCATCATAGAACTAAAGATAAATGGAAAATATATCCTACTTACGACTGGGCTCACGGTCAATCTGACTATATAGAGGGCATATCTCATTCGTTTTGTACTTTAGAATTTGAAGTTCATAGAGAATTATATGATTGGTTCATAAATAATATAAATAATAAGAGTGAACTTGTACCTAAACAAAGAGAATTTGCTAGATTAAATTTGTCATATACTATAATGAGCAAAAGAAAATTAGCAGAATTAGTTGGTTCTGGATTAGTTGATGGATGGGATGATCCTAGAATGCCAACAATTTCTGGTCTTCGAAGAAGGGGTGTTCCTCCAGAATCTATTTTAAATTTTTGTGAAAAAGTTGGAGTTTCAAAAAGAGAAAATATAATTGACTATAGTCTTCTTGATTTTTGTTGTAGAGAAGTATTAAATAAAATAGCTTATAGACTAATGGTCATTTTAGATCCTATTGAATTAGAAATTATGAATTATAAAGAAAATGAGAGAGAAATTTTAATTGCTGAAAACAACCCTGAAGACAGTGCTTTTGGAAATAGAGAAATTACTTTTTCTAAAAACTTATTAATTGAAAAAGATGATTTTAAAGAGGAAGCTAATAGAAAGTTTTTTAGACTAACGCTAGGCAAAGAGGTTAGATTAAAAAATGGATATATAATTAAAGGTGAAAAGGTTGATAAGGATAATAATGGTAATATAAAAAAAATTTATTGTACTTATGATCCAAAATCGAAAAGTGGTTCTGGTACACCTGAAAGTTTAAGAAAAGTTAAAGGCACAATTCATTGGGTTGATAAAAGTAACTTTCAAAAGATTTCTGTAAATATTTATGAAAAACTATTTAATGTTGAGTCTCCAGATCAAGATAAAAATGTTGATTTTAAGGAGTTAATTAACTTTGATTCATTAAAAAAATATAATAATGCTTGTGCTGAATCAAATATCAAAGATGTTGTAAAGTCTAAATATTATCAGTTTCAAAGAATTGGATATTTTAAACTTGACAAAAATTCCCTTAAAGAAAAATTAATTTTCAATAAAACGGTATCTCTTAGAGATTCTAAACCAAGAACTAAATTTGATTAAGATAATTTAATTTATCTAATAGTTTTCCTTCTATAGTAACTACTGAAGGTTTTGGAATGCCATCTTCATCATGCGGCCATTTGCTAGTTAAGTTTTTTAGAGATTTACTTTTTTCACCAGGATGCTGAACACTTAAAAATAATGTTTTATAATCAGGAGAAAACCATGGTCCAGTAAGTTCAGCGTCATAAGGAGCACTAGCTACCTGAATAATTTTGCCTGCATCATCGCCATGTCTTATTAGCACATAAACTCCATTATTTTTAAATTTAGGATAATATGGTCCTCTTTTATTCATTAAACTACCTGACATATCGGAAGTTAACCATAAATTTCCTGCTAAATCAAAACATAGATTGTCTGGGCATGTAAACTCACTTTCCTTACCACCTGTTAACATAATCTCAGATGAAAAAGATAGCTCATCATATTTATTATTTTTTTCATTAATTTTTAAAACACTACCATGGTAATCTCTTTTTCTTGCATTGTTAGTAAGTGCAATAATTATATTTCCTGTTAACGGATCAATTTCTATATCTTCTGGTCTATTTTGAGGTGTTGCCCCTAACATTTTTGCTGCTTCCCTTACTCTTACTAAAACTTCGGTTTGATCTTTAAATTTATTTTTTAATTTTGGTTGAGATTCGTAATCCAAAGATATCCATTTACCATTTATAGTATCAGCAACATAAAGAGTTCCTTCTTTTAATGAATTAGGTATCGAGGAAATAAATTTATAAATAAATTGATTATTTTCATCGTCTCCAGAATATGCAACTATTCTTTCATCTTCAAGCTTAATTAGCGTGCAACATTCGTGTTTATATCTACCAAGAGCAACATGTTTTTGACATTCACCGGTAAGAGGATCTACTTCTACAACCCAACCATAATGTTCAGGTGGGTAATTATAGAATTTTTCCCAATCCAATGGACTATTTTCATGTATTGGTTTGTTATTTTGATCATATATTGTGTCCCCAAAAAACATATCATAATTTTCCTCACAGGTTAGAATAGTCCCCCATGGCGTAACTCCTCCAGAACAATTACTATTAGTGCCTATCGGGTATTTTGTTCCCTTAATTGGTTTATCCCAATTAAATTTCATTCTGGTTTTAGCATCAATTCTTTTATTGAGTTTATCATCATTTATAAACTTCCATTTACCATTTTCTTTTTTGACTCTTAATATTGATCCTCCAACAGATTTCATCTCTTTATCAATTTGATCAATAGACCTTCTCATACCATAATCATAAAAGTCATATCCTGAAACAAAGAGAGGGTTAGTATATTCATGATTTACCCATAACAAACCATCATTAGGGTTATTATCTATTGGAATAAAGCATGTAAAATCATTATTATAACCGAAAGTTTCTCTTTTTGAAATTCTATCATTCCATTTTATTAAAACATCATATGAAAGACCTTCAGCTAATTCTAAGTTATCAGAAGCTGTTGCTTGTAATGAATTTAGGGGAAAATCTTTTAAATCATCAAATTCTTTTTTATTCAGTTTTGAAGGAGCTGCTATCAAATTATTAAAATTTCCGCAGTTTGATAGAATGTAGGGGATAGCTAAAGTTCCTAAACTATTTTTTGATAAAAGAGATAAAAAATTTCTTCTAGTAATTTGAGTCATTTTTCTTTTACTAATTAATTTATCATGGTTAACGATTAAGTAATATAAAAGTTAACTTAAATAAATTTTTTTTTACTAAATTAGTGGCTTTTACGCCAAAGTTGGTGATTTATTTTAAATTTATTTATTAAGTATGGATCCAGATAATTTAGAATTTTTAAGTGATAAAAAACAGAAAATCGATTTTCAAAATGATATAAAATTAGGTATCAATAATAAAAGCGACGAAGAAAAAATAATTGTTATTGAAGAATTATTTAAAAAAATTATGATCGAATTAGGGTTGGACTTGAATGACGATAGTTTAGCTGGAACTCCTAAGAGAGTGGCAAAAATGTATGTTAAAGAAATATTTTCTGGACTAAATAAAAAGAATAAACCAAAAATTTCTCTTTTTGATAATCACTTTGAATACAAAAAGATTTTATTGCAAAAAAACATTGAATTAACTTCTACATGTGAACATCATTTTTTGCCATTTACTGGTAAAGCACATATTGGTTATATAGCTAACGATAAGATTATAGGTCTTTCAAAATTAAATAGGATTGTTAATTTTTTTTCTAAAAAACCTCAAGTTCAAGAAAAGCTCACAAAAGAAATTTTTATTGAACTAAGGAATATACTCCAGACTGATAGTGTTATTGTCTATATTCATGCCAATCATTCTTGTGTTTCTTGCAGAGGTATCAAAGATAATTCTAGCTCTACAGTTTCTATGGAATATGGAGGTGATTTTCAGCAAAAATCTATGAGAAAAGAATTCTTTGATATGGTTCTTTAGGGTTTTTTATTTTTTTCAATAAACCTTTTTAGGTATAAATATTCTTTTGTTAGCTTTCCGTTTTTAGTAATTGTCGCATTACTTATTCTTTTTTTATTTTTATGCTTTTTTAATAGCAAGGGTTTAATCACATATT